>Ga0172379_10005165_pt1 | contig 18483 bp, 12 predicted proteins | sample GrowelOW334metaG_FD_119756 | JGI IMG/M metagenome (GOLD analysis project Ga0172379, IMG submission 119756) | Groundwater microbial communities from an aquifer near a municipal landfill in Southern Ontario, Canada - Groundwater well OW334 metaG | ecosystem: Environmental > Aquatic > Deep...
GCCATGCCCGTGAGGGTTTAGGCACGTCTATTCGGTTGTTAAAGAATGATAGCATTTTTGGCTACCGCTCTGCACCCTAGCTTAGTATTAGGGCTTTGCGAAGAGGACTTACCAACAGGCTGTTTTCGTCTAAAATCCAAGGTATATGACCTATTCACGCCCGAAGCAGGAGTACATTGATCGTTACGACAAGATAACGATAGATGACTGCCGTTGGAAAGAAAACTTTCATAAGAATTATAAGTCATCGGAGAAAAGGACTGAGGAGGAAATCAGTATGGATAGAGTGGCGAGCGAAATGGCTCTTCATTACGATTTACTTTTCACTACCCTGAATTGGTGGGAGGACAAATCAAAGACTATTCAAAAGTGGATGGATGCCGATGCTCGCAGAGATAAGATGCTTGAGGATGCACAAGCTCCAGAAGGCATTCGATGTTTGAAGTGTTGGGTGCCTCTTATACCTGGTGATAAAAGCCTTTACGACTTAGGCGATAAGGGCGAACGCGTCCTGTTCTTCTATGATTGCCCAAGTGGATGTCTGCCTCACCGAGCATTTTTTAATGATGGAGAGGAATACAAGGTACGGCGAGAACATTGTCCAAAGTGTGAGACGGATCTCGCGCGTACACATGAGCGTATTGAAAGTGAGAAAGTCATCACGACAGACACGTGCCCACAATGTGGATACACAAACTCGGATGAGTGGGATATGAGTACCACTAAAGAAAAACCCGATCCGGACTTTGAGAAAGATCGTGCTCGGTTCTGTCTGACTGAAGAAACCAGCAAGAAAGCTCTTGATGAACGGTTTCAACTTGATGGGATTAAGAAGTTTGTAGACGAGTGGAAAGAAAAAGAAGAACACAAGGAAGATTACGATGTTGTAGCCAAGATACAAAAGCTCAATGTATTGGACATAGAAAAACTACTTACACCCGCTTTCGAGAAAGCTGGGTATGTTCGCCTTCAGCTAGGCACACCGGAAATCACCAAAGACTTTTTCCTGCCATTTACTGTTTACGACAACAAATCTGAACGTGCAGATCGAGTGAGTACGCACGACCTGACCAAGCTCATTAAGAAATGTTTGAAGGATACGAACTGGCGGCTCATGAGCGATGGCATAAATTACCGCCTCGGTTTTCTAACGGGGCGATTGCGAGCGTATGAGCGAGAAGAGGATTTGCTTAAATTGGTCACGGGAAGAACCACGTGCCATTTATAGCTTTATGCTTTGCCAATCATTCCAATCATCGTGCTCGCACTTTCCCCAATCGTAAGCGACTTTATAGTTTATGTGCCACGCCTTATTACGCTCAATAACGATGCCCCCGAAAAGTTTCTTGCTTTTATGGTTAATGATGTATTTCTGTAAGGCTTCGGACTTAGCTTTGGTATACGTGTTCCCATCCCGGTCGCTTGCGTCTTTAACTTCAAAAATGCCGAGACGACCATCTTTGAACTGCACGAGATAGTCAGGATAGAACGTATAAACGCCACCGGCGTATTCATACTTTATACCGAAGTAATCTTGTTTGTTTTCACCGTTCTTCCACCACCAATCAATCTTAGAGGCATTTGCATTCAGGAACGTCTCGAATTCTCGTTCGGGCTTCGATCGGTCGGCATTGAGATAGCACGGTTCGTATGCGTACTTCTTCACTTTTACGATCTCATCTACGTACTCGTTATAAAACTGCTCCGGCTGAAGCTCGAAGGCATATCGTTGCTCGCTCTCCTCGATGCGTTCTCTTACTTCCTGTTCTTTGACGGTTTTGTACTGATCAATGGCCGTTGCAAGAACATGTTCGAAGTAGCCACGATTTTTGTCATGCAGGAAAATCTTTTGTGCCATGAACAAATCATCATCGCCCCAGCTCTCCGAGCCGAGTACATCTCGGAACCAGATATAGATTGCTGTCTTCACCGCAGGAACTGAACGCTTCACATTCTGAAACGATCCGAGGTTGTTTTTGATGGTCTGTTCGAAGATGCACATGAGTTCTCCCGCTGCTACCTGAAGCTTCGCCATTCCATCAGCTCCGAGTTTTCCCTCAATCTCATCAAAGCTTTTAACATCCAAATGCGTATCAGCAATGATTTCTTGCTGATATTTCTTTATGGTGAGATCGACACCTCTCTCTTCAACCTTCTTGGAATTCTCCATCGGCTTATTTTTGCTAGATGTGCCGAAATACTGATTAGCTGCTTTCTCGAACACCTTATGGAAGCTGGATGTAACATCGCCATAGTCTGCGCGAGCTTTGTAGTACGAATCAATCTTGATTGGTTTATAGTCAGCGGTGCGGCTCGCTCGTAAATGTTTTATTATGTTCTGGTTGTATTCCTCTTTCTTGACCTCAATGGATTTCAGATTGGTATAAATATAGCCGCGATTGAGTGCTTCATTCGCGCAGTGATGTTGCTCCGGCATGCGCAAAATACGGCCGACGGTCTGAATCTCGAAGACGATGTTATGCGTCTCTCGGAACTTCACGAGAATATGTGCTCGAGGGCAGTCCCATCCGGTATCAATGGCCTGCTTGAAAATGAGGAACTCGATCTCGTTATCCGGTTCGGCGATCCAGTCAATCAACTCTGACTTCTGTTCGGCCAGCCATATGGCCAGCTTACCGTTTCCATGGCCGTCTTTACGCTCGTTGATGCCTTTGCCGTTCAAAAACTTCTTTATCGCATCTATCTTTTGCTCTCCGGCTTCGGCCGCAGGAATCTGCACCAACACCAGCGGATTGATATCGGAACCTTCTTTTTCAAATGCCTTCTTAAGCTCCAGTCGTTTGCGATATGCCGCCTCAAGCACTGCGGCCTGCGAATCTTCTTCTGATGCAGCGATTTTTTCGATGTCCTCGTTGATGATGATTTCTTTCTTGATCATACCTTCGTCAATCACGTCTTTCGGTTCTACGATAACGTACCCGGCACCACCTCGGGCAAACTCCTGGATGAAACCAAGGTCTTGCTGTGGTCGTCTAGGTGTAGCGGACATTTCAAGCACAACATCGGCACCGATAATGTCGCGTAGTTCGTTTGCACGTTTCGTGTCGGCATTGGTGTGACTTTCATCAATGATGAGAATAATTTTGCGCTGTTCTCTGGTCTTTTCGAGCACGTCTCGGAAATTCAGCTTCTCGCCATCTTTCATGATCAGATTCTTCCAGTCGCCGGAATCCCGCTCTTTGCTTCGGAGTTTCTCCCAGTTGGCAACCACAACCTCGTTCTGCACGATTCGCTCTCGGCCACCGCTAAAGGCATCCTCAACCGAAGTAACTCGAGGAAAGCCAGCGAATACTTTCTCTAGCGCATGCTTGCTTTGCAGATGTAGCTCACCCTTGCCAATACTCATCCAGACAAAGCAAAGATCATCTTTTGGAAGTTCTTTAATCAGACCCTCGATGTACTTGGCGACCATGATGGTCTTGCCGGATCCAGTTGGCGCTTGGAATACACACACTTCGCCGGGCCCGTCATAGCCCAATAGTTTGACCGATGTTTCAATCAGCTGATTGACCGCCTTCTCCTGATACGGCTTGAGATCAATATTCATAGATTTGTTTGTATACGTCGAGGATCTTCTGCGGGATCGGCTCGAGAGTTACGCCATGCCAACCAGCGAATTCGGTCCTGGAGAGACCGATTGGATCGAGTGTGAAGCAGTACAGCGTTTTCTCGCCCTCGATTTTTTCCAGCTCTTTCTTGAGCGCTGGCAGATTGTCTCGCTTGAGCGAGTAGTACACCGCAAGCGTCTTATCTCCTTGTTGAAATATACGGTAGTTGGTCGTTTTCTTGATCTCGTTGAACACGCCCTCGCGCAGACACAACATCTCTGTGCATTCATTCGTGATTCGTGTCTTGAAATCGTCGCTATTTGAGTTAGTCTTTACGAATTTCGTCTTGAAGTATTTGAGTGAACCGCCAAGGCCTTCAACCTTTTGGCCTTTCTGACTTTTGTATCCACGAATTATCTTCTCTATTCGTGGATAACATATATCTGTCGCTATGTTGTTCTCATTGTTGGTGCAGAGAATAAACTGACGATCCCCATCATCTTGCTTATTTAATTCTAAAACGGCATGACCGGTAGTACCCGACCCTGCGAAGAAATCAAGAATGACGGCATCATCTTTATCATGAATCACAGCCTTTATACAATCTTCAACTGCATATAGAGATTTGGGAAAAGGAAAATTATCGGGTACAATATCGTTTAGCAATTTTGATCCAAATATGTTGGCGTAGTATTTTTTATCATCCCAAACTGTTCTATAGGTGAAAGCTGATTTCCTGCGAATTATCACATATTCATTGTCGATCTTCTTTACGGAAAGTTGATCTATGTTTTTTTCTGCGCTTGACCTGCTATAGACCCACTTTCGTTCAATGCCGTGTCCATCAATGGGATAGATATAAATCGATCCATCTTTCTGGAGCACATTTGCAGACTTTGGATGAAAAGCTTCTGCGCAGACCTCGCCAAATCCAAGGATTTTTTCATCTTTTATAATTACCGGGTAAAAACAGGTCTTTGCTAACTTTCTTGCAGAGGTTCCACCCCAGTCCCTTAAAGGAGAGATCAGATCTTTATCTCTTGCTGTTGTTCCAATGCATTTGCTATTTTTTGGATAGACAAAATAAGCTATCTCGTGAGTGTAAGAGAAATTCTTACCCTGAACTCCCGCAGGATTGTGAACTATTACAACACCGACGATCTCGTAGTTTGGAAATAATTCCTGTAGCAAGAGTCCGAGGGCAGCGTGCTCATTATCATCAATGGTACAGATCAAGACCCCGGAATCTACTTTTAAGAGATTTTTTGCTAGGCGAAGCCTTTTTGCCATAAATGACAGCCATTTGCTGTGTCTAAACTCGTCATTTATATCTACATAATCATTGCTGTACTTCCAATCTTTTGTACCAGTGTTATATGGCGGATCAATATAGATCACATCAATCTTGCCTTGATGCGTAAAATTCAACACAGAGAGCGCGTGGTAATTGTCACCCTCAATAAGAATGTTTGTCGGCTTCGATGCATCCTTGTCGATTATTTCTTTGCTCGTGATTTCTTTCAGCACAGGGAAAGCGTTCTCGGCGTCTTTTTCGAATTGCTCCTTGACCTTCTCCTCATCCCAAATAAGCCCGTACTTTTTTCGAGACTCCAACTTTTCAATGACTTTAATCAGCTCATTTTTATCGAGCCCAGAATAATCCTTGCTAGCCATAGATTTCTTTGATTTTAGCAACTTCTTACTCATTTTCATAGGTCGTTGATAACCTTAGCTTGCATAGACCTTTTTGCGAAGTAAAGTTACCAACTCCTCGGGCACGTAGGACGCTCTAGACTCCTTCGAGGGTCTGCGTCATCAATGGTGTTGTATGAACACAATAGAAGCGCCGACGGGGTTTCCGGCTAAGCAAATACAAGCCCCTACCAAGGTCAGATACTGCCTGTACGCCCGCAAAAGCACGGAGAGCGAGGAACGGCAGGTTTTGAGCATAGAGAGCCAGGTTAAGGAAATGCTTCAGTTAGCGGAGCGTGAAGGGCTCGAGGTGGTTGCCATGAAGCGAGAGAGCCACTCAGCAAAGGAGACTGGGCAACGGCCGATCTTCAACGAGATCGTGGAAGAACTTCGGGCTGGCAAATACAACGGTATCCTCACGTGGGCGGCAGACCGCATCAGTAGAAACGCTGGTGACTTGGGACGAATCGTCGACCTCATGGATGCTGGGTATCTGCACGATATACGCACGTTCAGTCAGGGCTTTAGGAATAACCCGAACGAGAAATTCCTACTCACCATTCTTGGTGGCCAAGCAAAGCTCGAAAATGACAATAGAGGTATCAATGTGAAGCGCGGACTACGAACGCGTGTAGAGATGGGATTATGGCCTGGCACAGCACCAGCTGGGTACTTGAGCCAAAAGATGATGGACAAGAAGTGTCAGGTGATTATCGATCCGGAACGCGCACCCATCATAAAGAAGATGTTCGAGAAGATGGCGTACGAAAAGTGGTCGGGACGCAAGATACACCACTGGCTCAAGTTCGATCTGAACTTCAAATCGGTCGGCAATCACAATATGGCGCTCTCAAACGTCCTACGCAATCTTCAAAATCCCTTCTACTACGGGGTCTTCGAGTACCCGAAAAAGAGCGGTAACTGGTATCAAGGCAAACATGATCCGATCGTCTCCAAGGAACTCTATGATGCAGTGCAGGTGCAAATGAAGCGCGACAACATCGTACGACAAGGTCATGAGTTCGCCTTCACCAAGCTGATGGTTTGTGGCAAGTGCGGTTCAGGCATCAGTGCGGAAGAGAAATACAAGCCACGCAAAGATGGTACCGTGAAGCGCTATGTCTACTACGGCTGTGGCCGCTCAAAGAACCATACGTGCCATAGCAAGTATTTGCAGGAGGATGATCTTATCGAGCAACTGATATCACTTCTCGATCAGATCGACTTCAACACGCTCGGTATCGAGCAGAAGTTTGAAGACGAGCTTAAACGCTTCAACAAATTCCAGCGGGGTGTACTCGGTATCGCGAACAAAGGCGAGACGCATGCCGATATCGACCTCAAGACCTATGCGAAATACACGCTCAAGGAAGGGACAAACGAGGAGCGTAGGGAGCTGATGGGATGCTTCAAGTCGAAGATTAAGATTACTGAGGGAGTGGTGACGATAGAGACATAGACACGATTCGTCGATCGGCTTTCCTTTGGGCTGCGCTAATTGATTTTGAGGAATATACTGACATCATGGACAAAGGAGCCCATTTCCATAAAACTGACCTTCAGGTGCATACCCCGAGGGATATTCGATGGAGCGGAGGTGATGCGATTACCGATGCTGAACGAAAAACCTATGCCGAAGAACTCATTCGTTCGTGCCGAGAGAAAGGTCTTGGTGCGATAGCCATAACCGACCACCATGATTTCGCTTTCTTCCCGTACGTTAGAATGGCAGCGCAGCGTGAACTTGACGATACTGGTCAGCTCGTTGCCGATGGGCAGAAGATCGTCGTTTTCCCAGGTCTCGAGTTGACGCTTACGGCACCGACCTGCCAAGCGCTTTTACTACTGGACGCGAATTTCCCGGAAAACATGTTGCCGAGCGTTCTTACGGCGCTTTCAATAACACCTGCACCTTCCACCGATTCAAAAACGGTCCAGGTTGCGCGCATACCAACTACCGTCGTAAACGATCTTGGTGATTTGTATCGTTTGCTCGATACGCACGAACACATTAAGGGCCGGTTCACTGTATTCCCGAATGTGAGCGAAGGGGGTAATAGCACGATACTCCGGTCCGGCTTCTCGAATTACTACAAGGACATGCCGTGCGTGGGTGGGTATGTCGACGGGGCGGTCACTCAACATGGCGCGGGTAACATCTCAATTGTGAATGGCAAGAATCGAGATTATGGATTCAGATCAATCGGCCTTTTCCAAACATCCGACAATCGGAGGCGCGGTCATGCGGACCTCGGTAGGCATACAACCTGGGTCAAATGGTCCGAGCCAACCGCTGAAGCACTTCGCCAGGCATGTCTCGCAAGGGAGTCTCGTCTTTCACAAGATGAACCCCAGCTCCCGAATTTGTGGGTGACGTCGATGAGCGTATCGAATTCCAAATTCCTCGGGCGGCTCGAGATAGATTTCAACCAACAGTACAACGCAGTCATAGGCGGTCGGGGCACTGGTAAATCAACCATTCTCGAATACCTCCGGTGGGGCCTCTGTGACCAGCCAGTCGATGATGCTGATTCGGACATCGGCCCCGTTCAGGTGAGACGAAAAAAACTCATCGACGACACTCTCCAGAAGGTGGACGGCGAAGTCGTCGTCACGTTCTTACTAAACGGAGTGACGCATATCGTTAAGAGGAACTCTTCTACGCAGCAGATACTTCTAAAGATTGGAGAGGGTGAATTCGCCCAAGTAGCAGAAGAGGAGGTAAGAAACCTCTTTCCCGTACAAGCCTACAGTCAGAAACAGCTGAGTAGCGTCGGTGTCCGGATCGAAGAGCTGAATCGTTTCGTAGAATTGCCACTCAAACAGACGCTCGATCAAACCCGCTCCGATATTCGAGACACCGAAGCAAAGATAAGGGTCGCGTACAGCAATGTGATACGGAAACGAGAAATCGAAGGGGAAATGGATAAGCACGAGGTTGAGATCGACTCTCTAAAAAAACAGCTTACTGCTCTTCGTGCGACACTCAAAGGACTTTCAGAAGCTGAGCAGGAAATCATTAAACTGAAAACGCAGTACGACACTGAAGGGTCTTCGATTGAGAAACTCAAGAACGAACTTGCCCGTGCGAAATCATTAGTAGAAAATTTCAGTGCCGGGTTCAGTCCCGAGGAAGATGAGGTGGATTCCGTTGCTGAGACTCCAAATGCTGCTCTAGTCGCTGAAATTCGTCAGAAATACGAAGCGAAATTCTCCCAGATACGAACTCAGATTGAGGGTCTTTCAGGTCTGTTCGTCGACGCGTCCTTGGAAGAGATACAGATTGAAATAAAAAAATGGTACGACGCAAAAGATGCCTTCAACGAGCGATATGAGGCGACAAAAGCGAAAGCGCAAGTTAACCAAGAGCAGTTGGATAATATTCAGATTATCGAAAATCGAGTTGCAGAATTGGGTAACCTACAACATGCAAATCAAAATGCTCTTACAGAATTAAGGGATCCAGAATCCGCCTATGCCATACTCCGTTCAAAATGGGATGAACTCCATACGCAGAAAATTAACGCGCTCGATGGTCAGTGTCAGAAGTTTTCTTCGTTATCTGATGGTCTTATAAAGGCAGAAGTGAAAGGAAGTCTCGATAAAGTTGCACTCATTGCGAGGATAAAATCTGCATTCACTGCTCTCAACATTCGAGAATCGAAGATTGAGGAAATTTGTCAGCGCGTCGCCGACGCGACTGATCCTGTAACTGCATGGAACGAAACGCTTGCCGAGCTCGAGCAGCTCGCTCTTCGTAAAACAGGAATCGCAACTCCCGTGCCCGCAACACCAATACTGAATGACTGCGAATTTAAAGATGCTGAGAAAGCACGACTTGTCGCAGGATTCGATTCAGCGAAGTGGCTGGACCTGTCCCTTGTTGAATTGGAATTCAATCCAAAGTTTCAGTACTGCTCGAACAAGACTACAGACGAGTATATTGACTTTGCCGATGCATCTGCCGGACAGCAGGCCACGGCGCTTCTTACAGTGCTTCTGAATCAAAATGGTGCTCCGCTCATAATTGATCAGCCGGAAGATGACGTCGACAGCAAGATGAGCCCCGATACGGTCAAGCAAATCTGGAAGGCAAAGGGCAAGCGACAGATCATCTTCGCAAGTCATAACGCGAACTTTGTGGTGAACGGCGATGCGGAACTGGTGATCATCTGTGACTACGTTCGATCTGGCGACCAGACAGGCGGACGGATCAAGATGGCAGGAGCCATCGACAACCCAACCATAAAGGAAGAAATCACCTTGGTGACGGAAGGCGGTAAAGACGCTTTCAAACTCCGTATGGAGAAATACGGATTTTAGTCATGACAACCATCAATATACTCACACTAGTCTTTAGTTTTTTCGGCGGTCTGGCTGGACTCATTTTTGTATACAAACAGCTCGAGCAAATGATTTTCTACAAGAGGGTGTGGTTACGTAAAATCGATCAGCTTGCGGCATCAGTAAACATAAATCTATTTTTTGAAATTCTAGGCTCGCCCGTATTCATAAATACTAGCGAGAATCGAAAACAATATGTGTTCATTAACGATTTGTTCTATGCAGATGCGACGGCTGATTTGAATGGCACAGTTTTGATGTACACAGTAACTACGAGAAGGTCGGATTTTAATCCAACTCTGAAACTCGCAAACGCGATAGCCGCTATTAAGCTCGGGATCGACACTTTCCAAGAATTAGATGCAGTAGCCTTCGGTTCCGGGAAGGTTAGTAGTGGTCTTGGAAACAGGAGGGCTTTTTATTTCGAGGAGTACTACTTTGGGAATCCAGGTCTCTATCAAACATATTTGTTTGGTATAAACGATGCGGGGTCCCAAAAAGGAACTGAAGGAGGATCGGTTAACGGCTCAATATATAATCTGGGAGCAACCGAAACGACAGACCCCAGAATTCAGGATTTTAGAAAGGCAGCTGTTATAAATACATTTGGTGTCACTGCACCTTATAACAATAATTTGGACGAAATTGGGGTGAATTTGCGGCTCGGCGTAGACTTAGATCAGGTCCGTACAGTCCGAAATTAAAATGGCATTCAATATTTCACTTGTGAAGCAGATAATCGGCGGACCATCTGATTTCGGGATTGGGTGGATAGTCATATTGCTAGCTTCAGTCATTGCGATTCTGGCTACCATCGTTACTTGCTGGAAATGGATTTCCACAAGATTAAAAGAGAAAGATCGGTTCCTACAGATGGCAGCTCAATTGGATACAGGCGCACACATTAGCTACTTTATAAGCGTCCTTGGAAATCCTGTTTCAATAAGCCCGAATGAAGCCGCCACGCAGGAGTATATTTTTGTGAACAAATATTTCTATGTTCAAGCCGTAACCAACCCTGACGGTGGCGTATCTCTTTTTTCGGTCACAACTCGACGAAAAGATTTCAAGCCTGTTCTTAAGAGTCAATTCGGTCAGGTTCTCGTGGTTCTAGGAGAAACAACTTTTTCAAGATTAGCTAACCCTAAGAAAAGAAGATTTAGTGGTGACCATGGAGGCATCACTTTTTATTCTGAGTCTTGTTATTTTGGTTACGACGGTAGCTATCGGATGTATTTTTTCAGCACGAATCCGAATGGACTCGGCAGTCTGCCAATGGTTCCAGCTTCGTTTGTAGAGATGGGCGAAGAGGATGCGGCGGATCTCGAAAGGTTCCGCACAGAAGCCATAATTAATACTTACACAATAAGCACTTTGTCTGGCCCGAATGGTGATGAGAACGTTCCTAGTCACACAATTTTCGGGCCAAAGACTTATCAAGTCAGAGTCTTTTGACGAAGCATGGATTCGAGTCCCTTCGCAGGTCGGATTGCAGAAGGATTCGAGCCGTTCCAAACGACGGTCTTAAAATAAGGCACACAGGTCGGGGTAAAAAAGTTATTATGACACCATAATGATTAACGGTCTTAAATACATAGCTGCAAAATTCAGAGACCTATTTGATAAAGACAAATCAAGCTACGCCTTCTCGTTTAATGCAGATGATCCGATGTTTGGTGGCTGGTATGGTGGACCTTGTGAAGATGTTCTGTTAGCGTCTCTTTTTAAGAACGATTTTGGAAGAAAGTGTCGCTCTCTGGTACTACGGGGTGATTTAATAATTTACCGACGAGCTGAAAAGTATCTGGGGGTTTCTAGAAAAAAGTTTGGAGGCAGAAACTCAGTTAGTTGGGCGGTTGGTGTTGATGGTGATTCATATTTAGCGATGTTTTGGGATCTGGTTGACTCAATTGCATTGACTTGGCATACAACCGACGATGACACTTTCCCAATTTCAATACTAAAAAGAAACACATTTATAATTTATTTCCCAACAATTTCCAGAAAGCTCGTCTCTCAAATCGACAGCGATTTAAAAAGTTTTACTCCTTATTATGGAGTATTTGAAGTAGATAGAGGTAACCCATTACACGTTGCTCTGCTTGATGAGCAGCTAGTCGATGATTCTTTTGTAGATGATGGGATTATATACACAAAGAAAGACAGCGATGATACACCCTGCAATCTTTTAGGTGCAGATAGCGAAGAGCTGGGCAAAAAGGTTGTTCATCTATACGAGCAGGATTTTTCTTCCAAGAAGCCAAAGCTTTCCAAAAAGAGAAAACTTTCAAAAAGGGGCTTGGAGACCTTAGACCTTCTTGAAGGAACGAGAAAAGAATCTCATTATCAAAATCTTGCAGAGTCACTTCGAGACATGGCAAGCAAAGACCATGACGGTAAGGAATTTGAATTTTCTATACCAAAAGGATTTGAAAGGTTGACTCTCCAAAGAGAAAAACTGGTTGATTACGCTTTGAATTTGAAGCATCCTAGTGGCGGACACAAAGCAGTCCTGTTTCGTGATCTGCTTGGTATCACTGATGAAAATTGGGAATATTTAAATGATCAAATCATCGAAACACTTCCTAATGCAAAGCTTCATAAAACTCGTGTTAGTGAGCATGGTATTCAATACCATGCGCTCGTACCCATAGTTGGGTTAAATGGAAGGAAGGCAAATGTATTGACAGCTTGGTTTGTTGATCAGGGTGGCTATGCAAGACTAACTACGTTGTATATTGCAAGCAAGAAAGACCAAGAAAAATACGGTTAGTAGTTACTGCACCCGAGAAGGTCTTGAAGTACTCGGGTCACTTCGAACCACTTTGGGTCGTACTGCTACCTCATGCCTAATGTAATTAGGACACAAGGATAAAAAGTATCAAGGGCGGAGACGGGGGGATTCGAACTCCCGAGACCCTTTCGAGCCTGCCGCCTTTCCAAGGCGGTGCACTAGACCGCTATGCGACGTCTCCGTATTAAACTGTTATATCAGAAAAACGGCTTTTTATATACCCCCACTATTGCACTCCTCGCAAAGCACGAATTCTATCCACTACTGGCGGATGGGTTGAGAACATGCGCTCAATCCAGCCGCTTGAGCCGCCATCTTTCGCCGATTTGGAACCGAACGGGTCGCCGATGAACAGGTGCGCAGTCGCGAGATTCGCGCTCCGCATCGGTGTCGCGTATCCTCCGATCTTCTCGAGTGCAGACGCGAGACCGTCTGGATATCGCGTGAGGAGCGCAGCAGACGCATCGGCGAGATATTCACGGCGACGCGACACTGCCATTTCAATCAGCTTAGCTGCAAAAGGGGCAAGTATGATACCGACCACAGCAAGAACCATAAACAGTGCGTTCCCTACACCATCATCGTCTCGCTGTCCGCCGCCGAAAAATGACATGCGCAAGAATATATCGGCGATAATAGCGACGAAGCCCGCTAGCACGACAGTGATTGTCATGAGCAGCATGTCGCTATTCTTGATGTGCGACAGCTCGTGGCCGATGACTCCCTCGAGCTCCGGGCGCGTCATCATGGTGAGCAGGCCTGTTGTAGCACAAACTACAGCATGCTTCTCATCGCGCCCTGTCGCGAAGGCGTTCGGAGCAGGATCGTCAATCACATAGAGTTTCGGTCGAGGCAGTCCGGCTGTTATACACAAGTTCTCAGTTACCGTGTAGAAATCGAAGAACTCATCCCGCGTTGCCGGGCGTGCGTGGCTGAGCGAGAGCACGAGCTTGTCAGACTCCCAGTACGCGTAGAAATTAGTCGCGACAGCTATGAAGATTGCTATATATAGAATGCTCGTGTCGTTGTAATACCACGAGATAGCATAGCCTACGGCAATGACCACCACTAGGAAGCCGGCCACCAGAGCCCACGTCCGGCGTATATTGCTCGCTCTCTGTGCGTATAGGTTCATTTATCTACTTGTCGTGAGCCTGTCGAACTAAAACTGCACCTTAACCGGCTCTCGCGCGGCCGCGTCAGCGGCCGCGAGCTCGAATAGGTCCATATGCTTGAAGCCGAACGACCCTGCGATGACATTGCCCGGGAAAGATTGAAGTGCAGTATTGAGCGCCATTACGGTCGTGTTGTAGAAACGGCGCGAAGCTTGAATCTTGTCCTCTGTGTCGCCGAGCTCTCTCTGGAGCTGCAGGAAGTTCTGATTCGCCTTGAGCTCCGGGTATGCCTCTGAGACCGCGAAGAGAGACTTCAGCGTGCTTGATAGCTGATTCTCTGCCTCTGCCTTGTCTGCTGTGCCAGTCGCGCCCATAGCTGCAGCGCGCGCCTTGGTAACGTTCTCGAACGCACTCGACTCGTGCGATGCATAGCCCTTGACCGTCTCGACGAGGTTCGGAATCAGGTCATAGCGACGCTTGAGCTGGACTGCTATATCTGCCCACGCCTCCTTCGCCTGGTTAACAAGAGTGATGAAGCGGTTATACGAGAACACAGCCCACAGCACGATTACTGCCACGACGATCAGCACAATGGTTGTTGTATTCATATGCGTATGAGTATATCAGAAAATACCAAAGGCCCAGAATCTCACGGTTCCGCAAGGTCTCGCTTGAGCGCGGCGCGAGTCTGCGGACCGAGAGTACCCGTTGCCTCAAAACCATTCGCGCGCTGATACGCCTCAATCGCAGACCGAGTGCATGAGCCGACATGTCCAGAAATCGGACAGTCTCCAAATGACTCTCCAGAAGGCGGGTAGTACCCGAGATAGCGGAGCGCTGACTGAAGCGCATATATGCCGACACCTCGCTCATCTTCCTTGGCGGTTACGGTCGCCCAATCATACGTAAGAGCAATAGAGCCGTATGCCGATGAAACCGAATCCTGGAAGAAATCCTGGAGGCCGAGATATGTCTGATGGGCATAGTCCGCGACCGCAGTCTGTCGAATAGACTCATTTTGGAACTGCGGCTCATAGATATACCCATACTCAATCAAGAGCGCGGCGTCATCAGAACTGTTATTCGAACCGATAGCAATTAGCTCCTGGTCCTCTACGACTCCAGCGCTCTCCCCTGGTAAGGTGCTCGTAGCATGATATGCGTTGAGACGCGCCGAGATTGATTCGCCGATTGCTTTGGAAGCAGTAGCATTTGAATACTGGTGATCTGGCACATAGATGGCAAAGCCAGTATACGCATCAGCGGATTTCAATCGCCGACCTGCATAATCATTGATATGCAGGTGCAGAGTAATGTCATACTCGTTGTCGCTGGTCCACTTATTGATTCCGTAGAGCTGAAGAGTACCTGTCGCTGATGACGAATTATGATAAACATCATCGGTACCCTGTAGAATACTCCCGTTCGCTATGTACCCCGCCATCTTAGCTCTCTGAGATTGGAAGAATGTCTCGATTTCTAACACATGTGTATCGAAATAAGACTGAAGAATAGGATTCCACGCATCCTTCGTGCGCGCGACTGTCACTTCATAATGCGGGTTCTTTTCCAGTAATGCAGCAAGCGAGTCCGCGATGTCTGCGACGACATCGCGCTCATACACTCCGCCATATACTGTGCCTCCCGCATCTGGCTGGTGACCCGGTACTATAAGGATGCGCACCTTCTTCGTAGGCCCAGGATGACTTTCTACGCCAGTGACAGTGTCTTTATAAGCCAACGTGGCGTAGTTGCTCCGAATCTGATCTGTCGTTATACTCGGCACGAAGAAAATCGCAGCAGTCTGCGCCTCTCGCGGTATCCACACCGCGACATCTCGGAGCGATTCCAGGCCACCAGTCACGCAGAAAACAACGAGAGATGCCACGCATCCTGCGTACACTGCAAACCAGAGAAGAGTATTCCGCATGTCTTAAATATAGCGCGAAATGCAGTATGTATTTTGGCGCGTATACTGAATATCATGCATGTAGCCGACTCGCTCGAAAAGCATTTCCCGCGGATGAAGCCTGATCAGAAGCGGGCGTTGGGGAAGCTTGGCATACGTACTATACGCGATTTGCTGTATCACTTCCCTGCCCGATATGAAAACGCCGGGCCGACTGGCACGATTGCCGGAGTCGAGGCTGGCGGCGAAGTCACGCTATACGGCACCGTGCGCAAGCCAGACATCCGCAAGACTTGGAAGAGTCGCCGACCAATCGCCGAGGCGTGGCTCGAAGACAATTCTGGAAGAATCAAAATGATGTGGTTCAGCCAGCCATACATCGCGAAGTCGCTTCATGATGGGATGGTAGTGAAAGTGAGCGGTCGCATCGCCGGCGAAGGCACGAAGATATACCTAGCGAATCCGGAAATCGACAAGTCACCCATCGCACCAGAAGACATCCACACATCCCTCTTCAATAATCCAGAATGTAGGACATCGGATGTCCTACATTCTGATGTGGGACGTACTACGTCCCACATATATCCGATATATTCCGAGAGCAAGGGCGTCTCGTCGTTATGGATAACACACGCAGTGCGGAAAGTATTTGAAGCTGGCGCGCACGAGCAGCTCGCCGATCCGATTCCAGCCGACATCCTAGCTCGATACAAACTACCAAGTCTCGCATCCGCACTCGTTTTCATACATGCGCCGCAGAAAATGCCAGATGCTGCGGCTGCTCGCAAGCGGTTCGCGTTCGAAGAAGTCTTAGCTCTACAGATTGTGATGCAGCAGCGCCGTCGCACGCACCTGAAGGAAGAGGCTCTGCCAGTCACAGTCAATCGCGGCACACTCAATGACTTCATCGCTTCATTCCCATTCCCGGCGACCGAAGCACAACTTAGTGCAATCGAAGCCATAACGTCTGACTTCGAGAAAACGCACCCCATGTTACGTCTCCTTGAGGGCGATGTGGGCAGCGGCAAGACCGCGGTCGCAGCGGCGACCGCGTATCTCGTGGCGACATCACTACCGAAAGGCCGCATCGCCGGCACACTCCAAGTCGCATATCTATGCCCGACTGAAATCCTCGCGAAACAGCATTTCTCGACATTCGTTTCGTATTTCAAGGATCACCCGATACCAATAGGCCTGATCACCGGCAGTGAGTGCCGCAAGTTCCCTTCGCGCGTGCGGTACGAAGAATCAGCCAAACTATCGAAGCCTGCGTTCAAGAAGATGGTGGCGAACGGCGAGATACCGATCGTCATCGGCACGCATGCGCTCGTCGAGAAATCGCTCTCGTTCAAATATTTCGCCTATGCAATAATCGACGAGCAGCACCGATTCGGCACCATGCACCGGCAGAAGCTAGCGACCAAGGGCGCCATCGCGCCGCACCTGCTCTCGATGACCGCGACACCAATACCGCGCACACTAGCGCTCACACTATATGGCGACCTCGACCTGACCGTGCTCGACCAGATGCCACTAGGTCGGAAGCCGATCAAGACCGACGTGCTAGGCCCCGAGAAACGCGCCGATGCATATGTGCGAGTGCACGCAGAGCTAGCTGCCGGTCGCCAGGCATATGTTATCTGTCCGCGCATAGACGAGCCCGATCCGGCGAAAGAGCTCGCACTCCAGGCGAAGTCTGTCACAGCTGAAGCGGCGCGACTGAAGAAAGATGTGTTCCCAAAATCAACAATAGGAATACTCCACAGCAAGATGCGACCGACCGAAAAAGAAGATGTGATGAAAAGATTTGAAAAAGGCGAGATCGATATCCTCGTCGCCACCTCGGTCGTCGAGGTGGGAGTGAACGTCCCCAATGCGACCGTGATACTCATCGAGGGTGCGGAACGCTTCGGGCTGGCACAGCTGCACCAGCTCCGCGGGCGCGTCATACGCTCCACACATCAGTCATATTGCTTCGCGCTCCCTGAATCATTCGGCGAAGCTACACGCAACCGTATGAAAGCGCTCGTCACTGCGAAGGACGGCTTCGAGCTGGCTGAGCACGACCTCGCGCTTCGCGGGGCGGGCGAGCTTTCTGGCGGCAAGCAGTGGGGCGTCTCCGACATCGCTATGGAAGCGCTGAAAAATCTCAAGCTAGTAGAGGCCGCGCGCGCAGAAGCAGCGACCCTAGTCGCCGCCGACCCAGACTTACGCAATCACCCTGCCCTCGCCATCCGCTCCCGCCTCGCGGATAAGGAAATGCATTTGGAATAACTAGTCCGCCCTCTTGGACTCGAACCAAGGACCCTCGAGGTATAAGCTCGATGCTCTAACCAACTGAGCTAAGGGCGGATGTTTTTATACTACAACATTCTCCTCTTCTTCGCGTTTCTTTGGCGTGATGCCGTTCGCGATGAGGATCTTCTCGAACTCGCTGCGCTCGATAGTCTCTTTCTCGATGAGCTCTTTCGCTATTGCGTCGAGCGCGCCGCGGTGCGCATTAATTGCCACCATTGCGCGAGCCTTTGCATCGTCAATTATGCGCGACACCTCTGCATCGATCTCGGCGGCGACCTTTTCAGAATACGGCTCTCGCCCGAGCTCACGATCACCAAACGCAATCGGCCCGAGCTTGTCGCTCATGCCATAGCGCGTGACCATGTCTCGCGCGATCGCCGTGATGACCTGCAGATCGCTGCTCGGACCAGTAGTAACATCATCGAAGAGCATCTCCTCGGCGGCGTAGCCGCCGAGCGTCGCAGCAATGTCATCTAGGAATTGCTTTTTCGATTGCATCTTCCTGTCGTCGAATGGAAGCTTGAGCGTGTATCCTGCGGCGCGACCGCGGCTTATGATGGAAATCTTGTGCACCGGGTCGGCGTACTCGAGCACGGAAGACACGAGCGCGTGCCCTGCCTCGTGATACGCGGTCAATTCTTTTTCTCGTTTGCTGAGCAAGTGGCTCTTGCGCTCGGGCCCGAGCATCACCTTCTCGATTGACCTGATTAGGTCGTACTGTGTCACTTCAGTGCGGCTCTCGCGCGCGGCGAGAATTGCGCC
>Ga0172379_10005166_pt1 | contig 18482 bp, 16 predicted proteins | sample GrowelOW334metaG_FD_119756 | JGI IMG/M metagenome (GOLD analysis project Ga0172379, IMG submission 119756) | Groundwater microbial communities from an aquifer near a municipal landfill in Southern Ontario, Canada - Groundwater well OW334 metaG | ecosystem: Environmental > Aquatic > Deep...
GCGGATCGATAAAGGATGGAACCAGCAGTGACTCACCAAAACGATCTGTTTCTATGAATGTATGAAGCGTTTGAACGGTGATCCTGATATTGCGAAGAATTTTCCCGAGCGAAGGATCATGCTCGAAGTAGATTCTAAATATTCCCTGATTCACTTTTGAGAAAACGATGCGACGTAGATGGTCCACCATTTGCACATCGCTGAGCTGGTGAAGCGGCAGGCTCCCAAAATAGGATGACAGTTGGATCAACGTATGATCGTCATCCATCCGAAACAGATCCGCAATACAATCATAGGCAAGATCATGCAGATCAAGATGGATCAAGGAAAGATTGAGTTTACCGGCAGTGAGTTTCTTCCTAAGCAGAATCAGAGCAAATGCGTGGCTGAGCGATATGATATCGTTTACCTGTTCGCGTGTAACAGTTCCGGACAGGATTGCCGTTATTGTTCCCCGCAAATCACCGGAATATTTTCGACTTGCCCCCATGGGGGTGGAGTGTACAACAAAGAATGATGAATTTCAATTTCCACATCCAGTAATTATCCGGTATTTATATGATCATATACTATGCTCCCGGATTACGTGTACAACCGTGGTCGTGTTATCGCGAGACCTCCTTCAACGGTACACCATCTAAATTGTTCGGGATGCGAAATCCGGCAAACTTTGCCAATGTCGGCGCGGCATCTGCGGAATGCACTTCACGATCAATCGTTCGTGATGGTGCGCCGTTCCACCAGAATATCAACGGCACATGCGTGTCGTATCTATATGGTGAGCCGTGAGTGGTTCCTGTCGGTCGGGAAGCAATAATACAGTTCTCACGAATACGGTATTGAAAATCCTCTCCCCGGGGAGCGTAATAACTGTTTCGGTATTTTTGCATGTAGGGTTTGCTGGAAGCGGTACTACTCAACAGCTCATGACGGAAGTACACATCAACGAACGCGTCCATGCCACGCAATCCTTTGGTGATCTCCGATTCCAGTTGCACGCTGTCCCATCCGTCCTTCACCGCCAGGGTGTAATTGATAAAACTGTTCTTGATGATGACATCTTCAGACGTGTTCAATTCATATTTCAGAAGAGACGATAAAGAATCCAGCCGAGGTTTAATTTCCGTTCCATATAAATACCGTTTGGCATCTTTGTTCCGGAACTGCACATTGTATTCAGGAAGCGGACAAACGGCATGGTCAGCGCTGAGTCCGACAATATAATTGCCTTTTCCCACGGTCCTGTCTAACGTTTCAAAGAACTTTGCCAATCCCCGGTCTAAATTCACTAGCAAGTCCAGAATTTCGTGACTGTCAGGACCGAATCCATGGCCGACATAATCGCAATTCGAGAATGACACACACAGGACATCCGTCACACCTCGCTGTCCGAGTTTCTCTCCTGCCACTGCTGCCAATGCAAAATCGACAAGAAAATAATCGCCATACGGTGTCCCCATCATCTGCTCCACTTTTTTCCCGGGAGTAAAAATATGGGGAAAGGTCGTGCTCCCGTTCCATGGGTCTTCGGCCGCAAAGTCATCGGGCCCAAATTTTTCATATTCCGCCGCAGGCAGTAGTTTTGTCCATACATCCGGGACATTCTTCTGTATCCAGTCCGATGCATTAAATTCTTTTGCCCACACCGGAAGTGTTTTCATATAGTAATCGGAAGACACCATGCCGCCGGCCTTCTTTCCGTACCAAAAAACATAGTCCGCCCGGTGTCCGCCCATCAGGATTGCGGCCCGGTCTTTCGAAGAAATTGAAATTACTTTTGATTTCCTGGAATCCGCCTTGAGCCAATCACCAATCGTTGGAATCACCAGGTTCCGCGCGGAATATCCACCGCCGTATCCGTCCACCGTCTGTGCAGTCGAATCTTCCACACAGTACACCGTCTTCTTGGTATCCGGGTCAATCCAGTCATTCCCGATGATACCGTTTTTTGCCGGATAACAGCCGGTGCCCAGTGTTGCATGACCGGGTCCAGTTTCGCTTGACGCATAGTTGAGGTCAGCATTCGTATAGACAATACCCTCCGAATACAGTTTTTTTAATCCGCCCTGAAACAAATATCCATATCGTTCAAAATATTCCGGCCGCATCTGATCCACCGAAATAAACACTACAAGCTTTGACGCGGGAGGTGCTGCCGTAGCAAACAGCGAAACACAACAAAACAGTAGAACGATTTTTTTCATCCTTATCTCCACATTGAAAGAAGTGTTGCCGAAATGACGGAGGCTACGAGGAAAAATCCTGAATAGATGCCTTTGACGATAAAAGCGTTCTTGTCAAACTTAAATGATACTGCTAAATGGACGAGCGATACTAACAGCCACACTGCGATTCCAACATATACTCCCTGTTTCATACCAACTGCGCCAATCGCATCGACGAACACTTCCATCACCACACAGAAGAGCAGAATGAAGATGCTTTGAAACATCATCAGCGGCAAGGTCACCACAGTACTCGTTGGACGATATTTTTTCATCATGGTGCCGAATAATGCATCGGAGAACCACAATGCAAGAAAGGAAAAACAGATGAACGCCGCACTGATGATTCCCGGAATATTCAGCTGAATATCAAAGGGCATGATCGTTCACCATTGACTTCGCTTTCACCAGCACGTTTTCTGTCGTAAATCCAAAATGTTTATACAACGCTTCATACGGCGCGGATTGTCCGAAAGAATTGATGGTGATTGTATCGCTCGCATATTTGTGCCAGCCAAGCTCCACGCCGGCTTCAACAGCAAGACGTTTTTTCACAGTTGCCGGGAATACCGATTCGCGATATGACTTCGGCTGCCGTTCGAATAACTCCCACGACGGCATACTGACCACCCGCGCCTTGATGCCGTCCTTCGCCAATTGCTCGTACGCTGCAAGAACAAACTGCAGTTCGGAACCGGTGCCGATGAGGATAATCTCCGGTGTTGTGGAATTTTCCGCAAGAATGTATGCTCCCTTTTCTGTCAGCGCTGCCGGTGCATATTTGGATCGGTCGATGAAAGGCAGTTTTTGCCGAGTCAGCGCAAGTACAACCGGCCCGGTAGTATTCTCGATGGCGATTTTCCACGCAAACGCTGTTTCATTCGAATCTGCCGGACGGATCAGCGTCATATTCGGGATGGAACGCAATGATGCCAATTGTTCCACAGGCTGGTGGGTCGGACCATCTTCGCCGAGGCCGATGCTGTCATGAGTGAAGACATAGATCGGCCGGATTCCCATCAGTGCTGCAAGGCGGATCGGCGGCCGCATATATTCGGAAAAGATCATGAATGTTCCGCCGTACGGAATCATGCCGTTCGTCAATGCGATGCCGTTCATCACCGATCCCATCGCATGCTCACGGACACCATACCGGAGATACCTTCCGCTATAACTGTTCGGCTGAAAATTCTCCATTCCTTTCACAAACGTGTTATTCGACGGGGTCAGATCAGCGGAGCCGCCGATCATTGTCGGCAAATGCTGGGCAATGGCCCCCAAAACTTTCCCTGATGCTTCGCGTGTTGCCAATGTTCCGTTTTCTGCCGTGAATACCGGCAATGCTTTTTTCCATGCATCGCCGTATGCACCATTGATGGAATTTTCGAAGATCTGTGCTAATTCGCCATGAGTGCGTTTGTAGCCATCCTTCAGAGTCTTCCATGCTTCTTCACTATTCTTCCCTTCAACAGTTGCACGGCGGAAATGTGCAAGCGCTTCTTCCGGAATAAAGAACTTCTTCTCTTCCGGCCAACCGTAATTCTTTTTCGTCAATATAATTTCATCATCTCCGAGCGGTGACCCATGGGCGTCGTGCGTATCTTGTTTGTTTGGACTGCCAAAACCGATATGTGTTTTTACTTTGATCAACGACGGCTGATCTGTCACCTGCTGTGCATGTCGGATGGCTGTTTCAATTTTTTCAATGTTGTTACCGTCATGAACGGTCTGCACATGCCAGCCGTATGCTTCGAATCGCGCACCAACATCCTCTGTAAACGCAAGACCAGTACTTCCATCAATGCTGATGTTATTGTCATCATAGAGATAGATGATGTTTCCAAGCTTCAGATGACCAGCCAATGACGCCGCTTCTGACGCAACACCCTCCATCAGGTCTCCATCGCCGCAAATAGCGTAGATGAAATAATCGATCATCGGAAACTCAGGCTTATTGAACGTCGCAGCTAGATAGCGTTGCGCGATAGCCATGCCGACGCCATTAGCAAATCCTTGTCCGAGCGGTCCGGTAGTTGTTTCTACACCGGCAGTGTGGCCAAACTCCGGATGGCCGGGTGTTTTACTGCCTAATTGACGAAATTGCTGAAGATCGTCCAGTGTCAGGTCATAACCGGTCAAGTGCAGTAATGAATATAAAAGCATCGAACCATGTCCCGCGGAGAGTACAAAACGGTCCCGGTTCGTCCAGTGAGGATTGGAAGGATTATGCTTTAAGAATTTTGTCCAAATGACATACGCCATCGCAGCTGCACCCATCGGCATGCCGGGATGACCTGATTTCGCTTTTTGAACGCCGTCGATAGATAAGGTGCGAATTGTATTGATACAGAGTTGATCAAGTTGAGAAGTTGACACACATGCTCCGGTTGTAGGCTGAAGAAAAATGAATAGGTTTACGAAAAGATAGAAAAAATTCCGGCAAGAAAAAAGATTGAAGGGATTCTTTCCGTCTGTTCCGTACCGGAAAGAGCGTATAAAAAAAAGGCCCAACGGTTTCCCGTCAGGCCTATGCAAACGTTTTCATCAGTCTGCCTTTACTGTTCCTTATAGATCGTCACTCCCCAATGTGTCCTATCTTCCGGCGGATCGTCATTCCAGTCATTGAACGCATGCGAATCATCTGTCTGGTAATGGACTTCGTATTCTCCCTTTTCTAGATAGACACCCTTGTCGAACATTCGATTCTTTTTGGCTCCGCCGGCATATGTTGTCGTACGATAGGTCATTTCCCACACAACATCGCCTGTCTTTGCATTTTCAATCCACGCATAGTCCGCCATCTCATTGCCAACACCTTCGCCGATTGCATAGACGCGGACCTTCATTGCTTTTTCGAGCGTAAATTTTTGGTGAACGTGCCGATCATCCCGCACCTTAATCAATTGCGCCAGGATATTGCCATCTTCTGTCTCTTCAAATTTCGTAATGTTCTTCATGTTGAAATTCTCTCCCGCACCCATCACCGTAATACCATACGATTCCGCATCGAAGGGTTTATCATCATTCCAGTCGTTATAAGCATGGGAATCGTCCGTCTGATAAAAGACAAGATAATTGCCCGCCGGCAGAGTGATGAACTCGTCAGCAAGCCGGTTCTTGCGTGCTCCGCCGGCGTGCGTCGTATTCCGATCATTCATATCCCAGACATGTTCGCGTGTTTTGGCATTGATGATCCAGCCGTAATCTGCCATTGATTTTGCATGCATTTCCACCATTGCTTTCGATTCAAATTCTGGAATCGTTTTCCCCATCACTTTCACTCTGGGAATGATGTCTCCTTCTCCCAAAGCATACACATGCAGCCGGGTTTCTTCTTTCAGTGTGAATCCTGCTTGTACAAATTCATTGTTCCGGATTCTGGTCAGCTGTACAATGATATTGTTCTTTTCAAAATTATAGTCACCAACACTCACCGCCGATTTATCCGATTCATCCTTTGCAATGATGGTGACACCGTAATTGAACGGATCATACGGCGGTTTGGAGTTCCAATCCTCACGAGAGTGTGAATCATCCGTTACGAAGCTCAGTTCATAACTCCCTTTGGAAAGACGAACATCGCCGTTAAACAATACATTCTTCGATGCTCCTCCAGCGTAGTCGGTGTTCCCATACCGCATTTCCCACACGCGTTCACGAGTGTCTGTATTCGTGATCCATCCATAATCAAAGACCTCATCCCGTCCGCGACCTTCGCCCAGTGCGTAGACCGATAGTGTGACGTCTTTATTTACCGTCAATTTTTTACGAACATAGGCACCGTCACCCACACCGGTGGCGGCAAACACGGTGTTCGGATTCTTCTTCGGTGCATTGAATGTTTGAACGGATTTCTCTTCCCCTGCTGGAACTGATAATAATATCCCGTATTCGTCCCGTGCACGGTCCATGAATTCATCGTACAAGGAACTATAATCGTCGTCAAACCATTTCAAAAATTTATCAAACTTGTTCCGCGATTTTCCTTCCCGGCGATCGATATTGATTGAGGTATAGTTCCCGAAAGATGAGCTGGAGGAAAATCCATACGCAGCATAGTACACTTCATACAATCCCTGTTTTAATTTCACTTCATCTTCGCATGTCCTGTTCTCTTCCCGCCCTGATGTATTATCCATTGTCATTTCCCAGACAACCTCTCGAGTATCGGCATCAATAATCCATCCTGCTGCAAACATGTCATTGGAGTGGGTTCTGGCCCCGAAGATTTCTTTCCATGCGCTTTTACTGCCGCCGCCGACTGCATTGATATGGACTGTGACGTCTTTGGACAGAGTAAATCCAAGGCCTTTAACTTCTTCGGCGGTGAAATCCTTTAAGGTGATGAAATATTTTTTGGAATCTGAATCTTGCGGAGGGGTATTCGGAGAGTCTGTCGTATTTGGTTGAACATTGCCGAGGAACAAAAATGCAGCCGCGGTGATGAAGAAAGCGGCAATTGGTGATATTTGGACTTTGATCATAAAGTAAATCTCCCAGAATTCAGGTTGCTAGACTTTACGAGTCAAAATCGGGTTAAGTTGCAGATTTTTTAATGAGATAGGGAGAAATCGGAGCTTTGACAATATTCAAAAAACCAGTTTATTTCACCAAATTTCAAGCATTTCTTTCATCGGTTTCCAATAAAAATCATTCCAACCTTTTTTTATCGCTGAAAAATGTTTGGGAGGGATATTCTTTTGAGTAAACGTGAAACGGCAACCGCGGCCTATTGAAGCTATTTTAAAGGTAACTTCAGACACTTCACCTTCTTCCCAATCCGCTGCCCGTCAGGATTGTACGATCAATTCATCTGCTTTCAGTGTAATATTTTTACCGACCGCATAACCATCGTAGACGGAAAATTTTCCGCCAACTTTTCTGCTGATCGTCGCTGCGCTACCGGTAAGCTTTTCGTGTTTTTTCGAATCCATCAACGCTTCATAGACATCATGTGCGGAGGCACGAAGTGATATTCTTTGGACAAATGATCTCTTCTTCATAAGTCGATGCTAAATTGTTTCGATCTCTTTTTCGGGAATCCAGCCGACCTTGCCGTCTGCCAGGCGGATCTTAAACCATTTATTCACATTGTCCAGCACTTGCACTTTCAATCCTCGATGGATTACGAAAAGATCGTTTCCTTTACTGTCCGGTGCTGATTTAATGTTTGCAACATCGGTTATCACAACAGCAAATTCGGTGTTCGATTGCCGATACGATTGGACGACAAAATTAGCAATGCCGAGGGTTAACAATACCGAACAAATCATGCCGGTCATCAAAGAATATCGGCGCTGTTCATAGGTTTCAGCAAATAAATAATATGAAAATGACGCCAATGCCAACAGGAAGAATGCATACATCATCCACAGCATAGTATCGAGTGTAAACACTGTCAGCAGTGATTCCGCCCAGCGATAGATGAAGAGTTCCGGGATCGCCTCGATCTTGTCTGTTAGTTGGATATTAACGAGTTGTAGGTTGAATGCCAGATCTTCGTCATTCGGTATGAACTTTTTAGCACGCTCATAGTTCAATACGGCGAGCTGTAATTTCCCGGATTTGTAATATGCATTCCCAAGATTGAAATATACTTCACCGTTTTCGTACCCGTTCTTAACGATCGATTCATAACGCGTGATAGCTGCATCATATTTCTGTTCCAGGTACAGACGGTTTGCATCCTCAAAAACCGATGACAGTTCCTCGGTCTGCGCCAGGACAGTTGCTGCTGCGAATAGTACATATATGCAGATCTTCATCATCCTCATTTTACCAACTCCCGTTCTGCCGCGACAATGATACTGCTTGCCATTTCGTACATTTTATTTTTTTCTTCTTGAGATGAACTGCCGGGAGCAAATCGGGCGAATTCACACGATTCTAGAAGATTAATAATCTTCTGTGTCAGATCTTCAGAGATCTTTTTATCCTGCAGCTTTTGCATAACATTTTCAATGGAGAGTTCTGCGCGGTCAATTGCCAGTTTATCAGAAACGTACTGCCACATGGCAGTTGATACCTCCGCATAGAATGCTTCGGATTTGTTCGCATGAAGCAGCATCTTGGCATTGGCAAGTTTCTTTGCGGCAATCTTCAGTGCTTTGCGAGAGCGGAATGATACGACGTCCGACATTTCGGAGAGTGCCTTCTTACGGTGGAACAACAGCGCAAGAAAGGCGGCAAACGGAATAATTGTCATCGTGATTGCAGCTGTCGGATCAAATAATTCTTTATTCTTATCGCGGAAGGTTCCTGCATCAGTCTTTATAAACCGTATATCCTGGTTCAACAACCGGACGTCTTCCTTCGACAAACCAGCGGCGTTTTGCGGCGCTTCAGCGCTCCCTTTTTCAACCAGCACGTTAAATTCATTTGTACGCAGTGTTACGTACCGACGCTGACCGACATCAAAATAGGAAAACTCAAGCGCCGGGATTTTTTTCTCTCCCGGATACCGCGGAACGATGAGCCATTCAAACGTCTTTGTTCCGTTGATCGCCGTCCCGGTCCTTTCAATATCTTCCTTCACTTTTGGATCGTATTGCTCGAAATCGGTCGGCAGTTTCAGTTTCGGCGCTTCCAAGATCTTTACATTACCTGTCCCTTGGATCGTCGCCTTCAATGATATCGGCTCATTGGTCTTTGCTCTGCGCTTGTTCAGCGAAGCGCTCAGCGTGAATTTCCCGACAGCACCCTGGAAAGATTCTGGCACTGGATTCTGCGGCAGAGGAAGCACCGTGACCTTCACCGGATCGCTCTTCAGCGGAACATTTGCCGTCTGCGCACCAAAAAACGGGTCGTTGAAAAATTGATCGAAGATGTCGTTGGAGCGCCGCTTTGTCTGGATCTGCACCTGGCATGTGAGTTCCATGGGATTGATGTCGAGCGAGCCACTTTGAGTCGGAAAGAGCGCCATTTTCTTTAAGACACCGACCTGATATTGTTTGCCATTCAACACTTCGTTCGTCAGATTGACTTGTTGCGGCAACTGCAATTCCTCACCCCAAAAACCGGTCATCGTCGGAAGCTTATTGATGGAGTAATTGACGATGCGTGCGCGGGTATAGATCTTGTAGGTGACCGTGATCTGCTCACCCTGATAGACACGTGAACGATCGACTATTGCCCGCAGGAAAATATTGTCCCCAATGTCGACTGCCTGTCCTTGCGATGACTGTACCTGTGATTGTTTTTTTCCTGCAGACTTTATGACTGTCAGTTCGATTGGATTGGACCTCAGTTGACTACCGCCGACATCAATGGTTGCAGAACCAATCGTGAATTTCCCCGCTTCACGCGCCTGCAGCACATAACTAAATGATTGCGATGACGAGACCGCACCGTTGATGATCTGCATGCTTGTGGATTGGTTCGGACCAGAAAGCACGAGAAACTTTCCCAGGTCGGGTGTTTTGAAATTGCGAGCACTCGCACCCGATGTGGTGATAGTAAATTCCAGCGTGAATTGTTCGTCTGCAGCAACGGGATTCTTATCCACGCCGGCCGTGAATGACGGATCTTGTGCAAGAAGTACTCCTGCCGCGACGCACAAAAGCATCAGAAAACTGTTTATTATCCTACGGTTCATATTCAATGATGATTACCAGTCTTTTTCCACATTCATCCGTACAGGCGCTTTTTTACGGACTTTCTTTTGGGTGTTCTTCTCGTCATTCTTCAGAGCTTCAAGTATGCGTTCCGCTTCTTTCTTCGACACTTCTTTTTGCTGCTGAGCCATTTGCTGCTGTTGCTCTTGTTGTTCCTGCTTTTGCTGATCCTGCTTTTGCTGCTGTTCCTGTTTTTGCTGATCCTGTTTATCCTGTTTTTTGTTTTTGTTCTCGTTCTTTTGTTGCTGCTTCTGCTGTTGCTGCTGCTGTTTCAACATCCGCGACGCATATGCCAGGTTATATTTTGCATCTTCATCATTAGGATCCAGCTTCAGCGCCTGCTTATAGGAATTGATACTTTCTTGATATTGCTTCGCTTCGAAATGCGCATTGCCGATGTTATAGTGAATCTTCGACTGTGTTTCTTTATCATTCGTTTTGCTTAATGCCTGAGTATAATTTTGGATCGCCTCATCAAAGCGCTGCTGTTTATGTACAGCGTTACCAAGATTGTACGCTCCTTCCATCAGTTCCTTTTCCTTTTCCAGCGACTTCTTGTATTCCGCTTCGGCATCCGAATACTGTTTTTTCTCGTACAGCTCATTGCCGTTGTTCACTAAGGATCTGATTGATTGCGCATTGACGAATGTACCGAGCAAAAACGCGCAAAGCAGTATAATTCTCATTTCACCTTCTCCGTTCCCATTAAACTGCGAAATGGATTGTACCGAGCGAGCCATTCCGTCTTCTTATCGGAAAGGATCGCTTCAATAAACAGCAGCACGAACGCCATAAAAAGAAAATACTGAAACTTATCATCGAATTCCGTGAATTGTTTTACTCCGAATTCACGTTTCTCCAAGGTGTTAATATCCTTATAAATGGCATCCAGTTCATCCTGTGAATTTGTTGCCCGGTAATAATGTCCTTTTCCAATTGAAGCAATCTCTTGCAGGGAAACTTCATCCAACTTCGTCAACACGACATTTCCGGAACGGTCCCGCTTGAAATCCACCTGTTGACCTGTTCCATTATAGATGGGAATCGGAGCACCAGACGATGAACCGAGTCCAACTGTATAGATCCGCACTCCCTTTTCGGCAGCAATCTTTGCCTGCTCGATCGCATCACCCGCATTATTCTCACCGTCTGTCATGATCACAAGTACTTTGGTGGACGGTTCCTCAAAATTGAAGGATTTCATTGACTGTGCAATAGCTGATCCGATCGCTGTGCCGGGATTTGGAACGGACTCGACGTCCACAACATCCAGCAGCAGGCTTGCAGCGCTATAATCCACGGTCAACGGGAACTGCGTATATGCTTCTCCGGAAAAGACGATGACGCCGATCTTATCGCCAGCCAGTCGTTCGATGAGATTTCTCAACTCATATTTCGCTTTTTCGAGACGATTCGGTTTAATGTCCTCCGCAAGCATCGACTTGGAAACATCCAACGCAACGAAGAGGTCAACGCCTTCCTGTTTCACTTCTTCCATCCGGGTACCAACCTGCGGATTTGCCAGGGCTACAACAAGAAAAGCAAACGCGAAAAGGATCAACGTCGACTTCACTGCTCCCTTCCGTATGCTATGTTGTTCCGTCAGGCGGATAAACAGTTCGGTCACAGCAAACTGTTTTCGTGCTTTACTGCTTTGCATTCGCGCATAGGCGAACAGCACCAGCAACACAGGAATCAGCGTCAACAAGTATAAATAATCAGGATGTGCAAATCTAAACATATGGTGTTATTTTATAATAGAGTCTGCCGCTTACGGTCTTTGTTTTCTTCGTTTCAAGCCGCTGTTCGCAAAATTAATCTTTCCCAAGAGAAGGAACGTTAACCACCCAATCATCAGCATGCCGATGAAAAAGAGCGAATAGGAAATTCGCCAATCGATCCCGTGCGTCATCATACTGAATTCCGACATCCCACCGATACTTGCCAACAAATTTAAGGGGAGAAAAATGACATTGATGACCGTTAAATTCTTCAACAGCACATTCATGTTGTTGTTTACCAAATTTCCCCGCGCATCCATTAATCCGGAAAATACCGTGCTGTAGATCTCCGCCTGCTTGAAACACTGGTTGTTCTCAATGATCAGGTCGTCCAGAAACTCGATCGTAGGTGCGGGTAGATTCATTTTCTCCGCGCTATTTCTGAGTTTGGTCAGCACCGCATGGTTGCTGTTAATGGCATTGGCATAATACACAAGGCTTTCACTCAGATTGAACATTTGGATCAGATGCCGATTCTCCATCGACGTATTGATCTTCAAATGCAGCTCCCTGGATATCATTTTCATCACTTTCAAATGTTCTAAATAATGATGAATAGTGATATAAAGGAAATTCAGCAACACATCCACAGGCGTCACAAGCCGGACCATCTGGCGCACCGACGGACTTGTCAGAACTATATCTTCCGTCACCACCAAAATCAATCTTTCCTTGATCAGGAACAGACCTACAGATGTCACATTAAACAAAAACGCTTCTTCACCCGAATAATTTTTAGGGCGTTTCCAGATCAACAGTGTTCTATCATCAGTAAACTCCACCCGCGAGATCTCATCGGGATCGAGCGCTGATGAGAGCGTGTGTTCATCGAGCTGGCATTCACTGGTCAAAACGCTTTTTTCAGAAGCATCGGGATTGAGATACAACACAATCGGGCTTGCCGGTGAGTCGGATTCAATCAGGGTATTATTCGCAATCAGAAAATATTTGATCATCGCAATTCCCTCCCTTTGCTGAAATCGTTGATCAATTCTCGTTCATTATCTCTCTCCGCTCTTTCATACTCCGGCGTTGTATTATTACGGAATCTTCCGCAGCCATGTGGAAGACAATCCAATATCACCAATCAACAAAACGAGTGCAACGAAAATGAACGAGTAGAATAACTCAGTGTAGCGGCGGTACGACCGCACCTCGACACGGGTTTTCTCCAGATGATCAATCTCCTGGTAGATTGAGCGCAATTTCTTATTGTCCGTTGCACGAAAATACTGTCCTTCCGTCATCTCCGCGATCTGCTTCATTACTTTTTCATCGATCTCTACCGGCACCATCTGGTACCGGATTCCGAACGGCGTTTGCACCGGGTACGGTGCTTCGCCGATCGTACCGACACCGACCGTGTAAACACGAATGTCGAACGATTGAGCAATTTGTGCCGCAGTGATCGGATCGATCTCACCGCGATTGTTTACACCATCCGTTAGCAGAATGATCACTTTACTCTTGGCTTTGCTCTCGCGCAGACGGTTCACTGCATTCGCAAGCCCAAGTCCGATCGCTGTTCCATCTTCAATCATGCCGCTCTTTAAAGGCTTGATAAGAGTTTTCAGCACTTCATAATCCACTGTAAGCGGACATTGAGTAAAACTTTCGCCGGAGAAGATCACCAGTCCGATTCTGTCGTTCGTCCTGCCACTAATAAAATCCTGTGCAACATTCTTCGCCGCCTCGATCCTGTTCGGTTGGAAATCTTCCGCAAGCATGCTGCCGGAAATATCGAGTGCGAGCACAATATCGATTCCTTCGGAATACACATTCTCCCCTTTCGATGTCGATTGCGGCCGGGCTAATGCAATAATGATCAACATGAGAGCAATCATTCTGAGAACAAAAGGCAAATGACGGAGACGTTCCTTAGCGCTATAGGTGACCAATGCAAATGGTTGCAATGTGGAATAGCGAATGTCGCTTTCTTTTGCCTGCAACCGATAATAATACCAGACCGACAATCCCGGAACAAGGAGCAAGAGAAACAATATTTCTGGATTTGCAAATGTAATGTCTGCCATGAGTAATCTACACTGCTGAGGCCGGTTCATTGACCGGCTTTGTGCGTTCTACAATTGAGCGCGCTTGCGGTATCACCTGTTCATTTTCGGATGCAACCGGCTGGTACTTTGCAAACTTTACCAAATCCGATCCTGTTAAAAGAGTCTCAATATCAGAGAACGTCATTTTTTCCATCTTGAACTTGTCTAACTGCGACATCACTTCAGCGGAGGTCATTTCCAGCGCCATGATGCCGTACCGTAATTCGAAATATCGGCGGATAATTTCTGTCGCTTCAGAATAATACGCTTTGATCTCTCCTGCCTGCCACAACCGTTTTGCCTCCAGTTCATCCAGTTGCAGTAAGGCCAATACATGCGGAGGGATGTCCGGTTTTGCCTCTTCTTCGATTTCACCTGCAGCTAATTTCCTCTTTTTCATGTAATAATAGAGGCCATATCCAAGTCCCGCTAATGCGAGGACAATGCCGACATACATCGCGATCTCTTCGGCGGACATTGGAACGGTCATTGGCGGTTTCACATCACGAATCGACTGTGTTGTATCAATCTCAACACTTCGAATCTCTACCGGAATTGGATTTGATACTGCAGTCACCATCTTACCATCCGTCCCAGCATACTGCACCCTGAACGGCTGGATGGTAAAGTTCCCCGCTTCATATTTTGCAATAACGAAATTCTTTTTCAGTTCAGTAGTACCGTTCTGCTCCGAACGTATTAGAGAATCTTGCTGCACAATATCGAATGAACCGATCGTGTCCTTCTGCAACGGGAAGGTGACTGCGACAGACGCCGGATGCTTCACTTCCACGGAATATCGAATCCAGTCTCCTAACGAGACAGATTGCGAATCAACGCTTGCAGTGACGGTGACATCCTGAGAGTATGCCAGACTGCAGAGACAAAGAAATGTTGAAAGTAATCTCATTTGAAAATTTTCACTTACGTAATACTATTCGGGATATTATGCTCGTGCTTCTCTCATCTTGAAGAAATCCACCAACGGTCGCAGGTATGGTTTATTCGTTTCAATAGTAATCCTGTCCACTTTTGTGGAGAGGAATGCTTTCTTCATCCGTTCGTCGTGCTGTTTCCAGTATTGTTTAAACGAGCGCTGAATATTCTGGTCGCTCGTATCGATCCATCGTTCCTGTCCTGATTCCGCATCCTTCATTTTGATAAGACCGAGTTTCGGCAGTTCGCGTTCGCGCGGATCGTTCATCGTCACGGCAATCACGTCGTGCCGTTTACTGACAATGCGCAAAGCGTTATCATACTCCTTATCGATAAAATCGGAAAGTACGAAACTGATTGACCGTTTTTTAATGACGCTGTTCAGATATTGCAATGCGCCGCTGATATTCGTACCGGTACCTTTCGGCTGATACGAAAGCAGCTCGCGCACGATGCGGAGGATATGCGATTTCCCTTTGTTTGGTGCAATGAATTTTTCCACGGTGTCCGAGAACAGAATCAATCCGACCTTGTCATTGTTCCTGATGGCGGAAAATGCCAGCACGGCACAGATCTCCGTGGCAATCTCATTTTTTGTTGCATTGACGGTGCCGAACTGTCCGGAACGGCTCACATCGACAACCAGCATCACCGTCAACTCGCGTTCTTCTTCAAAGATCTTGATGAACGGTTTATTATTTCGCGCCGTCACGTTCCAGTCGATCTTTCGGATATCGTCGCCGTAGGAATATTCCCGCACTTCGGAGAACTCCATTCCCCGTCCTTTGAAGACAGAGTGGTATTCGCCGGAGAAGACCTGGTTCACCATCCCACGGGTTTTGATCTCGACTTGACGAACTTTTTTAAGTAATTCAGCGGTGGTCACGGGAAAGCAATTGTTAATTGTTAATTGTTAATGGATAATGGACAATGGAAACTTGTCTTGCTTTCTAATATTAGATTGAAATTGTGATGAACAACTCAACACTCAAAACTCTTTTTTCCCCTCCTACGGTACTTCGACCTTGTTCAGAATCTCTTGGACAATCGTTTCGGAGGTGACCTCTTCTGCTTCCGCTTCGTAGGTAACACCGATGCGGTGGCGCATCACATCCATTGCAACTGCGCGAACATCTTCGGGGATAACATACCCGCGGCGTTTGATAAACGCATACGCCTTCGACGCAAGTGCCATCGAGATGGTCGCGCGCGGTGAAGCACCATAGTTGATAAGATTTGCCAGGTTCGGTAGTTGAGCTTCCTTCGGATTTCGAGTGGCAAAAACGATATCCAGAATGTACCGTTCGATCTTCTCGTCCATATAGATCTCCTGCAACGATGAACGGGCTTTCAAAATCTCTTTTGTGGAGACCACCGGTTTCACTTCCGTAAACTTTCCGGAAACGTTTTGCCGCATGATGCCCAGTTCATCTTCTTTTGACGGATAACCGATCTTCACTTTCAGCATGAACCGGTCCACCTGCGCTTCCGGAAGTGGATAGGTACCTTCCTGTTCGATAGGATTCTGTGTTGCAAGCACCAGGAATGGTTCATCCAGTTTAAATGTTTCTTCGCCGATGGTTACCTGACGCTCCTGCATCGCTTCAAGCAGCGCACTTTGCACTTTTGCGGGGGAACGGTTGATCTCATCCGCCAGGATAAAGTTGGAGAAGATGGGTCCTTTTTTGGTCTGGAATTTACCATCCTTCTGGTTGTAGATGAGTGTTCCGACGAGGTCTGCGGGGAGCAAGTCCGGCGTAAACTGAATGCGCTGGAATTTTGCATCGATGGCCGACGCCAGGGTTTTGATCGCCAGGGTTTTTGCAAGTCCCGGCACCCCTTCCAATAGGATATGTCCGTTTGCCAATAGACCAATCAGCAGGCGTTCGACCATGTGTTTCTGGCCGATAATTACCTTGTTAATTTCAAGCGTCAAAAGATCGACAAAGGCGCTCTCTTTTTGGACCTTTTCGTTGATCGCTTTGATGTCGTAGTTCATTATTCCTCCGAATTTTAAAATCAAGATGTCAGACACCAAGCAAACAATAATCCACAACCAAGGTGGCTGACATTTTAGTTTTTTGATGCCGCAGGATGCCCCGGCATAGAAGCGAAAGTATAGACGTGTCTAAAATAAAAAATGTTCCGGTGAAAAAGAAGAAAGAATAGTGTATTTTTTGCGGAATCTTTCGTACACTTATAGCGGAGTTGAGAAAAAGAAAGGAACCCAACGAATGACCTACCGACTGTTTGCCGTCGCTGTTATCGCCCTTTTGATCGGATGCACCGAACCAAAGGCTGATGCCGATAAATTGAACCACGCCAATGCATTGATCAATACCGGAGAGTATGAGCAGGGAATCCAGATTATGGATGATCTCGCAAAGTCCAGTCCGAACGATCCTGCGCTGAAACAATCCCTAATCTCCGCACACCTGAAATTCGGGCATTACTTCATGTTCAATGATACGCTTGCACCCAAAGTGAAATATCCAAGTGCATTAAAGCAATACCGTGAAGTATTGAAACTTGATCCAAATCATCAGGACGCGAAAGAAAACGCACAGCAGATCATTGATATCTATAAAATGATGGGACGAGAAGTTCCGAACGTATAAAAGAACGAGCGCACTGAATTAAAAAAACGGCGGATTTTTCCGCCGTTTTTTTTGTACCAAATTTACATCACGCTTTGTCATGGTTCATAACAATGCGTGTGAACCTCAAAAAATATTTTTAACAAATTCTCGGCAATTGTTCACCGGTAATCATATCCACAACACGCTCACCGCCGATGATTGTTTGAAGAATAACAATGGAAGGGTGATCGTCGGTCACAGTACCAATCACTGCAGCATGTTTTCCCGCCGGATGCTTTCGCATTGCAGAAAGGATAATATCCACATCGGCGGACGAAACGATTGCAATCAATTTCCCTTCATTTGCTACATAGAGCGGATCGAACCCAAGAATTTCGCATGCAGAACGGACAGTATCATTCACCGGAATTGACCGTTCGGTTAATCGAATCCCTTTTTTTGCCGATGATGCTATCTCGTTTAATGTGCTGGCAACTCCACCCCGCGTGGGATCGCGCAAGAAATGAATATTCGATGAAACATGGTACATCGCTTCCACCATTCCATTGAGTGCAATCGTATCGGATGAAATTTCGGATTCGAACTCCAATCCCTCCCGAACAGACATGATCGCCATCCCATGATCGGCGATTGTTCCGCTCAAGATGATAAAGTCACCGGCATGAATGCAGGATGGGTGTATATTCCTACCTGGGGGGATCGTTCCCACTCCTGCTGTCGTAATGAAGAGCTTGTCTGCTTTTCCGCGAGGAACTACTTTCGTATCTCCGGTAACGATTGAAACACCAGATTTTTTTGCTGCCAAAGCCATCGATTGCACGATAGTTTCTAACTCTCCAATATTCAGTCCTTCTTCTATGATAAACGATGCTGAAAGATATTTTGGCTGTGCTCCGCACATGGCAATATCATTCACTGTTCCATTGACAGCAAGTTCGCCGATATTTCCGCCCGGGAAAATAATGGGACTAACAACGTACGAGTCCGTTGAAATGGCTATTCTTCCATTGCCTATCTCCACCATCGCGCCATCATGCATCAGGTCCAAATCAGGATTCGAGAAATGTTTTTTGAACACCTGTTCAATTAACTGATGAGTCAGCTTTCCGCCGCCGCCATGCGCAAGAACTACCGTTGCATAGTCATTCATCGGAATGGGACAGTTAAGGCCTTGTGCAATGTCGTTTTTCATAGTATGCTATTGTCGAAAGAGAATCATGATAGTACGAATAGCGCGAATCTATACGGAAACATTTCAGCGATATTCCCTACC
>Ga0172379_10005167_pt1 | contig 18482 bp, 15 predicted proteins | sample GrowelOW334metaG_FD_119756 | JGI IMG/M metagenome (GOLD analysis project Ga0172379, IMG submission 119756) | Groundwater microbial communities from an aquifer near a municipal landfill in Southern Ontario, Canada - Groundwater well OW334 metaG | ecosystem: Environmental > Aquatic > Deep...
AGTCCGTTTATGGCCGTTTCCACGTCCAAGTGCTCCGAAAGCCTTTGGCGCAAGTATTCTCTGAAGAGATCGGACTCGTCGATGATGAGGGCGGTTTTCCGATTCATACCTTATGCTCCGCTTTTCATGAAAGGTTCTGGACTGGCCGTCCCGGTTTCGACTGGACTGAGTTTACCGTTGCTGGACATTTATTTTTGCCTCGCGCTTTCGCTTCGCTCGAGCCAGGACGAGAAAAATCGTATTCTTTTCTCATCGTATCCCCTCTCGGCGATCCCGATTCTTTCCGGGGAGTTGGCGGAAAGCGCATGAGCGAAGTATAGTAGAGTGCGTAGCCTGACGCAACGATGGCTTCCCGAGTGCCGGCAGCGGATCGGTCGTAACGAAAGGATGTGGAGCTTACTTGACGCCGCTGATAAGCCCTTCCATTATTGACTTCGCCCAAAGGAGCCTCGCACGATAACAAAATCGCCTTATGCTTCTCGCCATTTCGACCGCGCTCGATCCGCTCGGCGGGAAATAGTATGACCGCCATGCGCGTAATTTTCGCGGTCGGAAGCGAAAAAGAACGAAGCGCCTTCGACGATTTCGCCAAAGACGAGAATTCGGGCTGTATCGCCCACTTCCCCAAAGATATCAAGGATGTCGAAGCCCTGTTTTCGACCGACAGCGCGGACGTCATAGTCACGGATTTCTCCTTCCACTCGGGCGCTTTCGCCGATTGGCTCACCTTTTGGCCCCTTCCCGCGATTCTTCTCGTCGACCCGGACGACGATCCCGATCGTATCGAACGGACCCTTGGCGATGAGTCGAGCGTTTTCCTCGAGCGCGATTCCGATGGGCGATACATCTCCCGCCTCCCCATTCTTCTGCGCAAGGTGCGCAATATCCGCGAGAGCCTCAGTCGTCAGAACGCTCACCTTCAGATGACCGAGCATCAGTATCTCAACCTAATTCAAGCCATTCCCGATATAGTGTACATTTTGGATGGGGATGGCCGCTTTCTATACCTGAACGACGCGATTCACCAGCTCGGCTTCACTCCCTCGGAGCTTATCGGGAAGCACTTCAGCGAGATTATCCACCCGGCCGACCTGCCGCTGGTCTCCAAAAACGAGGTATTGCGCGATTTCAAGGGCGAGGTCACCGGACCCGATAAGGCCCCTAAGCTTTTCGACGAACGAAGAGCCGGGGCGCGCATGACGAAGAATCTCCAATTCCGCCTCAGATCCAAGACCGACGACGATTACCTCATGGCTTCGGTGAATTCCTATGGCGAGGTGAGTTCCACCGGATTCAAGCTGCCCGAATACGAGAATCAGCCGGTGGGCACCGTCGGCATAATCCGCGACATCACGAGCCGCAAGGAATACGAAAAGCAGCTCGAGGACGCGCTCACCGCCAAGGAGATTCTCCTCAAGGAAATCCATCACCGCGTCAAGAACAACCTCCAGGTCGTCTCGAGCCTCCTCAACCTTCAGGAGAACGTGGTCGAGGATTTGGCCGCGCGGAAGGTTTTTCTCGAATGCCAGACGCAGATCCAATCGATGGCCATGGTTCACGAGGTCCTCTATCGCTCGGAGCACTTCGAGGGCGTCGAGATGCAGAGCTATTTCGAGCACCTGGGCTCCTACCTTTCGGGGGTGTACGAGGGCGAATATCGCGGCATAAGCTTCGAGGTCGAGGCGGGCGAGGCCTCTCTCGAGCTGGATACCGCCATACCCGTGGCTCTCATCGTGAACGAGCTCGTGTCCAATTGCTTCAAGCACGCCTTTCCGCAGCGCGAGAGGGGAAAGATCCTCATCAGCATGGCGGCCGTGGAGACGGGTTGGTCGATCGGGGTCTCGGACGACGGAGTGGGCTTCGAGGCGACGCGGGTGAAGGAAAGAGAGTGCGGACTGGGCACCGAATTGGTCGCGGCATTGACGGCGCAGCTTCGCGGCACCCTCTCGACGACGACGCGCGAGGGCGCCCACACCCGCATCCTGATCCCGCGCCGCGACTGAAAAGGGTCTATTTAGAGGCTTTTTGGGCGAGGACCCGATCCTCGAGCAATTTGGCCTCGGCCGGCATTCTTTCGAGGGCGCTTTCGACGATAGCCAGGGCGCCTGAGTAATCCTTGGCGTTGAAGAGCGCGGCGAAACGGTTGTGGGCCTCCGCCACGAAGTTGCGCTCGTATCCCTTCGCCGCCCGCGCGAGGCTTCCGTCGCCCTTGGCCAGCTTGGCGCCTTCCGCCGCGAGCGCGGCCGCCGCGAGCCAGTCGCGCGTCTTCGCGATTTTTCCCACTTCGTTCCCGTAAATGAAAACCGTTATCTCCTCCCAGCGCTCCTTGGCGATGTTTCCGCTCGCGAAGACGCCTTGGGCGAGGGCGAGCGCTTCCCTGAAGGGCAGGCGCGAGGCTGCGTCGACGAGCTCGGCGTCCGCGATGCGCGAGAGCAAGCTTCGGGCGCTCTGCGACTTGCCGACGGTTTCCAGTAACGTATATTTTCCCTCGACGAGGCGGCGGGCGCCTTCGTAGTCCTTCGCAAAGAGGCGGCCGACCACGAGGTTGCCCAGCGAGGCCTCGGCGAGGGCCGCGACCTCGGCGACGGCCTTTGTGCCCGAGGCGACCGCGCCTTTGGCGGGGCGCGCGAGCATGGCGGCAGCGGCCTCCAGGGCGCCGTCCCAGTCGCCCGCTTGCCCGAGGGCGGCCGCGCGGTTGTAGGTCGCGGCGAAAAGGAGCTCCTCGAGGCGCGTATCGGAGCCGAGTTCCGCTATCGCCTTTTCGGCCAGGGCGGACATCGAATCGTAGTCGCGGCGCTTTCCGAATTCGGCCGCGAGGTTGTTCACGCGATCCTCGAGGAAGTTACGGCCTTCCGCGCGGTCGGCCGGGCCGGCCATAAGGGCGGCGTAGGAAGCGCTCAAGGCCAGGGCCTCGCGGTACGCGCCGCGCGCCTCCAGAATCGAGCTTCGGTTCGAGAGTATGAGCGAAATCAGGGCCTTTTCGCCGATCGTCGACCTGCGGGCGTAGTCGTGGGGCGGGACGTAGGCGTAGCCGGTGACTCGGCCGAAGGAATCCAGGAAATCCTTTTTCGTGCCCGGATCGAAGCCCTTCGAATTGGTCGTTTCGACGTCGACCGCTCGCGGCGTTCCGTCCGCGCCGCGAAGGCGCACGAGGCAAAAGGCGTGGTCGGTGGTCCTCACCCCCGCGACTTCGATTCCGAGCTTTTTCATGGCCATGAAGTAAAGCACCGCCGAGGAGACGCAGTTGTACGCGCCGCGGTCGAGAATGCCGGTAATGGTCGTGGCGTCGGTTTTGTAGGACCGGAGGGCTTTTTCGTGGAGGAAGGAGAGGGCGGTCTCGGCCTTCTCCGCCTCGCCCTGGCCGGACGGCAGACTCGCGGCAAGCTCTTCCATTAGTTGCGTGAGCTTTGCCAGATAGGCCGGGATTCCCGAGGTTTCGACGCCCGAGGCGAGGAGGGCGGCTAGGCCGAAGTCCTCCACCGAAAGCGGTCCATCCATCGATCCGATACGCGAAAGCGTGGGTTCGGGAAGGAAAAGCCGATCCAAATCCGCGTATCCGCCCGGAATCGCGGAAGCGTTGCCGTATACGGTTCCGCTTCCGGCCTTCGCTTGAGCCGCGGCCCCGAAAGCGAGCAGAAAGAGGAGTATCGCGCCGAAAAGGCGTGATCCGCGCCGTGGGTCCAGGAGCTTGGTCATGGTGAATACAGTATAAAATATTCGGCGAAAGAGCTATACTCAATAGTCTATGGAGGAATCATGACCGAAGCTCGGGATCTTGTGATCGTCGGCGCCGGGGCCGCGGGACTCGCCGCCGCCCAATACGGCGCGCGCGCCAATCTGAAGACCCTCGTCATAGAAGAGATGGCTCCCGGCGGCCAAGCTCTCCTCATCGACGGTCTCGAAAACTACCCCGGCATCGTCGAGCCGATAAGCGGTTACGATTTTTCCGAATCCATGCGCAAGCAGGCCGAGCGCTTCGGAGCGGAATTCCTGACCGCGAGCGTCACCTCCATCGAGAAAGAGCCCGATCGATTCGTCGTCGAAACTACCGAAGGGCGGGTATTCGCCCTCGCGGTCGTAGTCGCGACCGGCTCCAAGCATAGACACGCGGGAGCTGCGGGCGAAGAGGCCTTCCAGGGCCGAGGCGTCTCCTATTGCGCGACCTGCGACGGGCCATTTTTCAAGGGCAAGCGCATGCTCGTGGTCGGCGGCGGCGACGCGGCCTGCGACGAAGCCATGTTCCTCGCCAAGCTGACCGACAAGCTCCTCATGGCGCATCGCAAGGATCGCTTCCGCGCTCAAAAAGCCTTGGCTGAGAGGGTGCTCAAGAATCCGGCCATCGAAGTTAGGTTCAATACGGTTATAAAGGAAATTCGCGGCTCCAAAAAAGTGGAGTCCGTCATCCTCGAGAAAGCCGACGGTAGCGGAGCCTACGAAGAGTCGATAGACGCCGTCTTCGTTTTCGTGGGCTCGACACCGCAGACGGGTTTCGTCGCGGACGCCCGAAAGGACGAGTCCGGCTATCTTCTCACCGATGAGCGCATGGAGACGAGCATTCCCGGCCTTTTCGCGGCGGGCGACGCGCGGGCCACCGTTTTCAGGCAACTCGTGACCGCCTGTTCCGACGGCGCCGTGGCCGCCCACTCCGCCTCCCAGTACGTGGACGAGTTGCGGGGACAAGCCTATTCCTGATCGGGACGAGGCGATGAGCGAAAAAACGGTTTCGAAGCGCCGCGGACAAGTCCGGGTTCTCTCCATCCTCGCCGTCGCCGCGGCCGTCGCGGCGACGCCGCTACTAATCGGGGCGGTCGCCCCCGCGTCCTTCGATGCCCACGACAGGCGAACCGCCGAGGCGAAAGCCGAGGCAAGCGCCGGAATACCGGGCCCCGGCGGGGCGGTTGAGAGAGGGCCTAACGCGTCCTCGGGCTTTTGGTCCTCCGGCGATTCCGGGTCGATCGCCGAATCTCTTCTCGAAAGCATGTCCGACGAGGAAGTGATAGGTCAGCTTTTTATGCTCGCCTATCCGGGCGATACGCCCCCCGAGCTGCTTTTCGATTGGATCGAAAAGCGCGGCCTGGGCGGCGTCAAGATCTTCGGATGGAACGCCGAGGATACCGGCAAGCTCGCGGCCGCGGTCGCCTCGCTGCAGAAAGCGGCCCTCGCGTCGAAACGGGGAATCCCCATACTCGTCGCGACCGACCAGGAAGGCGGCTGGATCAGGCACGTGAAAGGCGCCACGACGCAGACGCCCGGAAACATGTCGATAGGCGCATCGGGCATACCCTATGACGCATATCGTTCGGCCAACCTTATCGCCCGCGAGTTATTGGCCCTCGGTATCACGATGAATTTCGCGCCGAACGTGGATCTCGCCACGCGGCCCAGGAATCCGGTGATCGGCCCTCGGGCCTTCGGCGAATCGCCCATGGAATCCGCCGTATTGGGCGCCGCCTACGCGCGGGGCACCGAGGACGCCGGCGTGATTCCCACGGCGAAGCATTTTCCCGGACATGGCGATACCGATTTGGATTCTCACGGCGTCCTTCCCGTCATTCGGCGGAGCGAGGCTGGGCTTTGGGAACGCGAACTCGTGCCCTTTCGCCTGCTTTCCGCCGAGGGCGTACCGGCGATAATGAGCGCGCACTTGAATTTTCCCCTCGTGACGGGCGACGGTCTTCCCGCCTCGCTATCGAGGAAATTCATGACCGGCATATTGCGCGAGAGGATCGGTTTCAAGGGCGTCGCCGTGACGGACGACTTGTTCATGGCCGGCGCGGCGGGCGATTCCGGCTTGGCCTTTTCCGAGGTGTGTTCGCGTGCCATCGAAGCCGGAAACGATTTGCTTATGGCGAGCCGCATTCTCGCTCTCGACGATCCCGCCTGGAGACGCCTGCTCGCGGCCTATCGGACCAAGCCGGCCTTTCGAGAGCGCGCTCGCGAAGCCGCCAAGCGCGTGCTCGTCCTCAAGCTGGACAGGCTTAAGCCCCTCGGCGAGGCGAAGCTCGTGCCCGACGAAACGAAGTTAGCCGAACGAATCCCCGAGCCTGAGGCCGCCGAGTATTTCAAGGCTCAGGCTTTTCGGGGCGTTTCCTCTCCCGACGCGCGAGCGCTCCCCTTCAAGCCCGAAGGCCGAATGCTCATCGCCGCGCCCATGAACGATTTTATCGAAGCCGGTCGCGAGCGCTATCCCGGCGCGGAGAGTTTTCGCTTTTCCTACCGGCCCGAGGCCGTGGCTCTCGCTTCGGAGCTCGAAGCCTTTTCGCGCGCCTTATCGCGGGTCGACGCCGTCCTGCTCTGCGTCGCCAACGAGGCGGGCATGGATTTCGCGGATCGGGCGAGAGCCCGCGGGAAAAAAATCGGGATCGTGTCGCTCCTATCGCCCGCGCCTCTTCGGCGCCTAGGCAAGGGCGAGGCCGCGGTGGCGGTTTACGGAAGCTCGCGCTATGTCTTTTCGGCCGGCCTCGATGCCCTGTCGGGCTCGGTGCCCGCTCCGGGGCGCATTCCCATGACTCTCGAACGATGAGCGAGCCCTCATGGCGAAAAGCCGGCCGCCAGGATGTGCGCGCTCTCGAGGCCTTCCTCCGAGCTCGCGAACCTCGCGCCGCGGGCTTTATCGGGAAGTCGCTCCGCGATGGCCGGCTTCGCCTGCCCAATCCGCTCAGAGGCGCCGTATGGCTGCGTTTCGATCGATCCGGCCGAATCTCCGACGCTCTGCTCTGCTCGCCCGGCGGTCTGGTTTTTCCGCAGTTTTCCTGCCATTCGCCCGTTTCCGGAGGCGACGGTTTCCTCTCAGACGCGGTGTACGGAACCGGTTTCGTGCCGGCCTCCGCGGTGGGGCCCGCGGCCTATGTCGAGCGCTTCGAGCGGGCCCTGTTCCTCAAGCCCCTCGTATCGATCGCCTATCGTCTCATGCTGCGCCGCGGGGGCGCGCCTCGAGGATCGGACCGCCTTCCCGGCCTTTCGATCCGACGCGCCTCCCGCGCGGATCTGGCTTCGGTCTATCCTCTCCAGGAAGCTTACGAGCGGGAGGAGGTGGCCACTTCGATACACGAGTTCAATCCGAGCGGCTGCCGCGCCGCGCTCGCGCGCAATCTCGAAGAGAGGATTATTTTCGTCGCCGAACTCGACGGCCATCTCGTGGGCAAGGCGGGAACCAACGCGCGCGCGTTCGCGCTCGATCAGGTCGGCGGCGTGTTCGTGGCTCCGCCCTATCGGGGGAAAGGCATCGGCTCCGCCTTGATGCTCTCCCTGCTCGATCTTCTCGCCGCAGAGGGACGCGACGCTTCCCTATTCGTGAAGCGCGAGAATACCGCGGCGCGAGCCCTCTACGATTCCCTCGGTTTCGAGGACCTCGAGGATTTCCGCGCCGATTACTTCATGCCTTGAGGCTCGAATGCGGCGGCTACTCCTCGTCGAAGTGGAACTCCCCGCGGAAGACATAGGTGGGCATGCCCGCGGCGTAGAGATAACCCGAATCCGTCCATTCGCAGAATATGCCGCCGCCGCGCAGCTTAACCATCGCCTCTCGATCCGTATAACCCGCGGCCGCGGCCGCGGCGAAGGCGATCGCCGCCGCGGAGCAAAAATCCAGGCTTCCGCCTCTGGGCGGAGACGCGACGAGCTCGCCTCGGGACACGACGCGGACAGGGATGGGGAGGGGCCGAGCCGGAGGATCGTAGGCATGAGTCGCATGACGCGTCAATTCGTTGGGGTCGGCGATCGGGGATTGAAGGCCCGCTGCCGAATCGTCGCCCCTTCCGGCGCCGGCTCGGCTATCGTAGGCTCCGCCTCGCGAAGCGCGGTGCCCCTTTCGCTCATGCCCGAAGCTCGCTCGCACGATTCGCTTTCCGCCGTCCGTGAATACCGCCGCGCCGGAAATGGCCGGGGCGAGCGGTGCGAGAGCGCCGCCCCCTCTGCCGAGGCCGAGGGGTAAAACCTCGTAACGCGAGCCCGAGGCCTCGAGGAAGGTTCGTCTCGCCGCGGCGCTCTTTTCGTCGAGGACTTCGCCGCCGGGCAATCCCAGAGGCGGGCCGAGGGCGACGCCGAGGGCCGCGCCGTCGAGGACGTCGATGCGGAGCGTTCCCGAAGGTTTTTTCGGATGCCCGCCCGAGGGCCGCGTTTTTGCGGTCGAGGCCCTCGAAGGCGAAATCCTCGACGGGGCGAACTCCGCTTCGTCGTCGTCGTCGGGCAGCGCAAGCATGATTTCCCGGCTCCCCGAACGGCCCGAATCGAGGAGAAAGCGCGCCGCGCAGAGGGCCGCGTCGAAGATCGCCGGGACCCGCCGCCCCTCGGGATCGAGAACTCGGAGCGTTATGTGATCTCCATCGCGTTCGAGCAGGGCGAAGCGGTCCGCGCCCACGCCTCTTCTCCGGTCCAGCAGGGCCGAGGCGATCTTACGTCTATCGATTCCGTCGAAGCCCTGAGCCTCGAGCCCGTTCGCGAGGACGAGGTCGGAGTCGCAAATCCTGAGCTTGTAGAAACTGATCTCCATGCCTCCATTCTATCCCGCGCCGGGATAGAGGCCTAGCGGCCGCCGCCGAGGCAAGGCAGCGCCGAGGCCTAGCGGCCGTCGGGCAAAACGCCTCGAGAGCGACGCGAGTTCGACCTAGAGACCGAAGCCGATACTACGTTGTACTATCGCGGCGATGACCGACGGCGAGCTATTCGAGAATGATTTTTCTCTCCCTATGCGGAAAAAGGTCTTGCGAGCGCGGGACTTTCCGAACGGGCCTCCCCTCGGCCCTTCGGTATGCGGCATCGACGAGGCGGGGAGGGGGCCCCTCGCGGGGCCCGTCTACGCGGCCGCGGTCGTCCTCGACGCGGATTTTCCCCTCGACTTCCTGGACGATTCGAAAGCCCTCTCGGAGCGCAGGAGGCTCGAGGCTTTTTCGCTCATCGTGTCCAAGGCCCTCGCCTGGGCCGTCGATTGGTCTTCCCCGAGCGAGATAGGCGAACTCAATATTCTCGGAGCCTCCCTCCTCGCCATGCGGCGCGCCTATATGCGAGCCGCGGCGATCCTCGCGCGCGCGGGCGGCGCCGATCTTGAAAGCGCTTTTTCACCGGTAACTCCGGCTTGCGGACCTCGCGCCCCATCGTCCGGCGACTTCGTTCCGGCCCTGGTCTATGTGGACGGCAATCAACTCCCCGATCTCGGCCGCCCGGCCGTCGCCGTCATCAAGGGCGATTCCATCGTGCCGGCAATAATGGCCGCTTCCATCCTCGCCAAGGTCGCGCGCGACCGGGCCATGGAACGCTTCGACTGGCTCTACCCGGAATACGGCTATGCCCGGCACAAGGGTTATCCGACGGAGGAACACCGCAAGTTAGTCAAGCTTCTGGGGCCCTCGCCCATCCAAAGGCCTGGATTCCGCTGCTGAAAGCGCGTTTTTCTTTGACCGCCGCCGAAGCGGGGACTATACTCGCTTCCAGGGCGCGTTATGCGCGATAAGAAGCGGCGCTCGCGGGAGGTCCGATGTGGGCGAAGAGTACCGACCGAAACTCCGGCCGTGGTTTAGGAAGGTCGTCGGGGCCGAGGGGTCGGAACGCGAAAGCGCCGCGGCGGCGGAGCCTCCGAAAGAAGGCCCTCGCGCTTTTCGTCGCGGCTTGCTCGTCGGCATCCTTCTGGGCGCCCTGGTCGTCGGCCTTTGCGCAATCGCCATCGGCTTCCGCGCCTGGGGGCGTTTCGACGATTTACGCGGACGAGCTCTCGCGGTTGGCCGCGATCTCGACGCGGCTCGCGCAGCTCAACGAGACGCTCAGGGCAGAGCTCTCCACCTCGAAAGCGAGCTCGAGCGCATTGGCGGCATCGCTCGAGAGCTCGAGGGTAGAGTTAGCGGCGCTCAGGCGCGAGCTCGAGGAATCGCGGACGCTATCGACGGAGCTCGCCTCGCGTGCGCGGAGCTCGGCGACGGAATCGACCGCGCTGCTGGAGGCCTTGAGGAAAGCGGAAGACTCGTTGACGAGCTCGGAGCGATCGTTCGAGGAATATCGTCGCGCGGCGGAAGTCCGAGTTTTGAAGGCGGAGGCGAGTAGCTTTCTTTTAGCGGCCTTGGCAGCCGCCGGATGGATTTTGGCCCTAGTCGCCTGTTTTTTCTAAGGCGCTACGCGGCTCGGCTCGCGGGCGAGCCGGACAAGACTTTCAGTCCGCTTCGCCGAGAGCTTCGGGGGAGGGGCCTTTCGGTGTCTTTTTTTTCACGACAACTCGACGCTTTACTTTAGGCGTGGGCGCGATGCCTGTTTCTCCCGGTTCGCCGCTCGCGCTTTCCGAGCTCGCCAAGGCAGCCGCCTCGGCTTCGGCTTGAGTCAGCGGGCGCTTGTAGCGCTTGGGGGCCCCGTCGGGCGGCTCGAAGCTCATGGCCTGAGATTCGCGGCCGGGCTTTTCCAGATAATTCAGGGTAGTCTGGAAAGCCTTGAGGAAGCCTCGCATATCCTCTCGGAATACGACGATGGAACGGCGATCGAAGGTCTCGGTATCCGTCGGTTTCGATTCCACTATCGTGAGGAATACGTCGCCCATCCTGTTCTCCTTCACGTTGAAGAAGTAGGTGCGGCCTTCGCAGGAAATCCGCGTGGAGAAGATCTCTCCGCGTATACCCATAGATGCTCCTTCGCTTGCGTTCCTTCCCGAATCCTAGCGGATCGCGCGGTTTTCTGCAAGGAGTGAGGCGGCTCGGCTCCTCATGCCGTCGCCTCGGCGCGCACTCCTCGCGAGACCCTATTCATCGGCCTCTCTCAGCATCGCCGTGTGCTTGGCCAGTAAATATTCCTCGTCCGCCGGGCCGCCGCCCTCGATGTCGACCATGACGCGGAAGACGGGCTCCGTTCCCGAGCCGCGCATCCAGAGGAAGGCACGGGGCTTCGCGTTAGCGTCGCGAAGGAGAATGCGGAGGCCGCCCTTGCCCGATGAGGCGAAGTCGTCCCCGATATCCGTCTCGGAGATGCCCTTCGAGGCGAGGGCCCTCCATTCGACGATGCCGTAGCGCCTCTCGAGCTCGGGCTTCCACGAGGGCCATTCGCGGAGGAAAATCGCGCGATAGCGGGCTTTCAGGGCGACCTGGTCCGCGCCCCTCATCTTGAGGGCGGCGCGTTGCTCGAAAACGCTTGTCGTCGCATAACGCGGCAGCGAGGCGACTATGTCGCCCAGGGAAAAGTCCGGCCGGTATTCCGGAAGCCGGCCCGAGAGGCCCATCCAGATGCGGAAGAGCCCTTCCTCGCTTCTTTGGGCCGGAACGGCGCCGGCCGAAGGCCGGTCGCGGAGAAGGAGGAACTTCAATAGGGCGCCGAGGGTCGCGAGGGGATCGCGGACCGCCGAGGGATGGGTGATGTTGCCGCCGTTGGAGCCCTCGCCGAGGATGCGCACGATATAGCCGCGCTCCCGCAGCGAAGAGGCGAGGCCCACGACATTGGGCTCGCCCGTCTCCGCGCGGAATACCTGTGCGCCGAATACCCGCGCTATGGCTTCCACGCGCATGCTCGTCCCGTCGTTGACCGCTATCGCGGCTCGGCCGGAATTAGGGTCGCCGGGCACTATCTTGCCCTCTTTGACGAGGGCGGCTAACTCGGCGGCGCAGCAGAGGGCGAAGACTTCCTGCGCCTCGAGGACCCGCGCCGATCCCGAGCGGCTTCCGGCTCCCGCGTTCCTTATAACCAAATTGCCGCGGTCATCGGCTCCCGCGTCTCTTATTACCAAATTGCCACGGTCGTCGGCTCCCGCGTCTCTTATAACCAAATTGCCGCGGTCATCGGCTCCCGCGTCCCTTATTACCAAATTGCCGCGGTCGCCGTCGCAGTCGGGCACGTAACCGGCCACGAAGGATGGATCTTCGGCGGCCGCCTCGTCGAGGGCTCGCCGAGCCATTTCCAAAGATTCGCCCTCGGGGACGATGCGGTGCGCGAAGGCCCGAGGTGCCGCGTTGAGCGATCTCGATTTGACGCCGAGGCCTTCGAGGAAATTCGCGTCGATGGAGATGCTGCGGGCTGAGCCGTTGAGTTCGGCCACGACGCCCACGGGCGCGCGCGACGCGGTTTCGGCCATCTCCGCGAGCAGCGCTTCCTGCTCTTCGGGATCGACGCGGCCGGTCACGACCTCCCGCGCGAAAAGGGTGTAGTCGGAGATGGATCGTCGTTTCATCCGCGAGGCATCCGCATAAACGCGCGCGAGTTCCCGCTCGGGGGCCGCCTCCATCAGGCCGAGAATCCTTTGAGCCAGGCGCGGCTCGGCGACGAGGGATTTGAAGGCTTCGATGAGAGGTCCGACTTCAGTCGCGGACAGAACGCCTCCTCCCGTGCCGAACTTCACTCCGTTGTGCGCTGGCGGATTGTGGCTGGCCGATACGTAGATGAAGCCCTCGACTCTATCCGGATTGTCCGCTGGCAGCGCGCGGCACGCGCGGGTCGAGGCCATGATTTCCGGAGCCGCGACGATGAAGAGGTAGCGCGGCCTGGCGCCCATCCCGACGAGGACCCGGCACATCGCGTCCGCGATAGCCGGCCCCGTCGGCCGCGAATCCATGCCCAGGAGGATAGCCGGATCCTTTTTCCCCGAGCGGGTTTTCGCGTAGTCGTAAAAGACGAGGGCCATCGCCCCGGCGAGGACGACATCGGCCGCGGAGATCTCCTCGCTCAATGAATCCTCGTCGCTTCCTTCGAAGCCCTCGGGGAGGGGCGGCGCCCAGGCGGCTCGCGCCGCGGTGTCGGCCCTCAGCTTCGATGAGGCGGGAAGGGCGAAGACCTTCCTCCAGCCGGAGGCCGAGAGAATGAGCGGGGCGACGGCCCGGCCGATTTCGGCGGGCGTGGGAAGCGATGCGCGATCGAGGGGCAGGCGCTCGGGGTCGCCTATGGCGAAACCGGTGGCGGGGTGGATTATGAGGGACATGGTGAGCGATCGTAGCATGAGCCGCGGGTTGGGATAAAGCGGGCGCCTCGGCTCCGTCCGACCGCTCGGACGTGCGGACTATTTCCGCTTGTTCGCCTTTTTCGCCGTCGCGGAGACGGAGCCAGCCGCCGACGCCGAGGAAGCCGCCGAAGACGTCGCGCTACGTGCGGCGGACGCGGCGGAGGCCATAGACAGCGTCTCCGCCGCCGAGGCGGCCGCCTTCGCGAGGAGCGCGTACTCCCTTTCAAAAATGGCGGTCAACTCGTGTTTTTGGTAGGCCGCGCGCACTTCGTTCGCGCTCCAATACCTGCCTTCGAGGGTCGCGTCGGGAGTCGCGACGGCGGCGCGGCGCGTTAAGAGATATACGAAGGCGAGGACCGATTCCCTTTCGGAATCGTAGCGATGGCGAAGCACGGCTCTAGGCGCCTCGCCCGAGGCCTCGAGAGCGAAATTGCTTACGCCGAGGTTTTCGCGGAGCGCGCGTCTCATCGCGGCCTCGAGGTCCTCGCCCGCGAAAATCGGGGTCGAGACCGCGCAATCCCAAGCCCCGGGTGAGATTCCGCCGCCCTCGCCGGCCGCGCTTTCGACACCCTCCGTCGCGGTTAGTCCCGCGCCGCCGTTTCCGCCCTTCGAGGCGCTTGCCGGACTATCGCCGCGCGGCAAGCCCGAGCCGAGCCGGCGCCTCATATAGAAGCCGCCCTCGCCATTGTCGAGATGGACCCGTAGTAGGGGATAGAGCGTCCCGGGATTTTGGCGGCATTCGTCGAGAGGGGCGCAGCCGAGTACCTTTCCCTCCTCGTCCACGATCGGAACGAGGGGCCCTTGGGTTCGAGAGCCGCCCGAATCGACGGTCTTCCTCCCGCCATTACGGCTTGCGCCGCCTTGGTTTCCGCCGCGTAACGCATCCCCCGCCATTGGCCCCCGGCCGAAGAGCGGCAGGCCCGCGAGTCGCCTCGCCCGAATCCAGCCGACGAGCGCGAAAAGGCCGAACATGATGTAGAGCAAGCCGCCCGAGACGAAACCCCAGGCCGCCGTCGAAAGCTCGAGCGCCGCCCAGACCGTGAGCCCCGCGTGAAAGCCGAGCAGCGCGATCATGAGCGCGAGGTTGCGCCTCAGACTAGGCAGCGCCGCGCCTTCGATGCGAACGCCCTTGACCTGGCGCTCAAAATAACGTCGAAGATACTCCTCGGGCAGCGCGATGAGGAGGCCCAAGGCCCCGGCGAAGACGAGCTCCACGACAGCCGGTTTCATTTTGAAAAAAAGCTCGTTTTCGAGAAGGAGCGATAGGGCTCCCGCGAGGGCCAGGAGGCCCGTATCCGCCGCGGCGAAAGGGTCGAAGCGCTTTTCCTTCCAAAGGATGTAGAGCAGTTCCGCGAGGCCGAGGCCGAGGCCGAACAGGAGGCCGATGGCTTCGCCGAATATCGCCTCGGCGGCTACGAAGGCGATGAGCGGCGCGAAGCTGGGGAGGAGGGCTCTGAGTATCGCGGAAACGCTCATGGTCCGGGCGGGATGGGCTATTTAGGCGCTATGCCGAGTTCGGGCAACTTGACATCGGCGGCGGCCGCCGCGGCCGCGGTCCTGTTTTCCGCTTGGATGGCTTCAAATACCTCGAGGCGGAAGACCTTCACGGTCCTGGGCGCCTCGATGCCGATTTTTACCTGGTCGCCGCGCACCTCGATAACGGAAACGATAATTTCGTCCCCAATTACGATCTTTTCGTTGACGCGGCGCGAGAGTATGAGCATCGCTCATTTCCCCGACGCGGCGAGTTCCGCCATCACGTCGTGCTTGACGCGCCAGCGGGAGTCGCTCAGGACGGCCTGTACTCCGCGTCTCGAGGTCTTGCCAATGACGAGGGGGCCCATGAGATTCGCGGTGATCGGCGAGCCGTCTCCCGGCGCGGTCACGATGGCGAGCACCACGGCGTCGTCCGAGCCCTTGATCCCGATTTCCGAAAGCACCTCGTCGCTTACGTCCACCGCGTAGTCGGGCCTGAATAGGAAGGGATCGATAAGGATGAAGGCGAGGTCGGGCGCGTCCATGGACTGCAGGTAGAAGAAAGGCTTCTGCCTCGCGTCCAGAAGGACGTATTCGGAGAACTTTTCGAAACCCAAAATACCGGCGGGGAAGCTCACCCGCTGGCGCTCGTCGACATCGATCTCTCCGTAAGCCTTGGTCTTCATTCTCATGGGGCCCTCACTATGCCGGGCATCAGCGCAGGAAGTCAAGGAGCGTCTGGGGGAAGAGCTTTCCGGCGAAGCCGAGCGAGGCGCGATGCGCGTACTCGAGCATGCGGAAATCCGTGATGGCCTTGGTTATATCGAGGTCCTTTTCCGTCGCGAGGAGGCGGGTGGCATCCGGCACTTCCTTGTTGAGCCTGGCCTGGACGGTCTGGAGCCGCTCCGTGCGAGAGCCGAGCTCGGCCACCCGGCGGTTCAAGTTATCCAGTCCCGCGTCGAGGCCCGCCAGCGCGAGGCCGCCCGTCTCGAGCACGTCGCCCTTGTTGAGCGAGTCGCGGAGGCGGATCGCCACGTCGAACAGCGATCCTCCGGAAACCTCCGCGCCAACCTTCCAGTTTCCCGGAGGTCCGCCCGCACCCGGCTCGAGTATGCCCAGCTCCGCGAGCACGCCGCCCTCGGATGCCGCCGTCGCGGCGCCGCCTGAGGCGGATAGCGTCCCTCGGGGCATATCTTCCATGCGGATCTCGTGGGGGAGGGTCGCGGTTATGGAAAGGGAAAAGCGACGGGGATCGATGCTTGCCTTGACGGCCGCGCCCGAGTCGTTGATTTTCGCCGCCACCGCGTGGACCGTGTCGCCCGTCTTTATATCGATCCTATGGCCGTCGACGACGATCGTGGAGTCTTCCTTGGCGCGGAAGTCTCGCGCGTCCCTTCCCGAGACGATTTGGCTTTTTTCAGCCCAGAATACTTCGGAGCCCGCCTGAGTCAGCGGCATGTAGGAGTCTTCGGATATCTCGGTCTCGGGGCCGCCCGGCGCGCCCGAATACTCGACGCCGACGATGGCTTCCCTGCCCGCGCCAGGAGCGGTACCCATCACGGCGCGGAAAGGCTCGGTCCTCGACTTGTCGCCCGAAAAGAGAAAGGTTCCGTCGGGCCCGCGCGCGTTGCCGATGCTCACGAGCTCCGCTATCAGTTCGTCGACCTCCGCCGCCATATACTTCTGGTCTTCCTTCGCATAGATGCCGTTGGCGCCCTGCACCGCGATCTCGCGAAGCCTTTGCGTGATATCGACCGCCTGCCGGGCGTAGCCTTCCGAGACCTTGTACTGCTCTTCAGCGTAGGAGGCGTTCTTTTCGTAGCGCTCGAGCCGTCCCACTACCGAATCGTAGCGGACGGCGCGTGCCGCGGCGAGCGGATCGTCGCGCAGCTTTTCTATTTTCTGCTGGCGTGCCATCTGGTTCTCGAGCGTGGCCATGTCGCGCTCCGTGCGGCGCATCCAGTATTGCATGTCGTTGTTCATGAGGTCGGTCGATACGCGGCGCATTTAGTTTACACCCCCAAGCGGTTGATGATGGTATCCAGCATCTGGTCCATTTGCGACACGAACTTCGCCGCCGCGGCGTAGCCGTGCTGGAATTTGATCATATCGGCGAGCTCCTCGTCCATGTTGACGCCGGAGATCGATTCTCTCAAGTCGCGCAACTCCTTCCCGATCCGCGACTGGGACTCGGCGGCGCGTTCCGCGCGCTCCCCCGAAAGGCCGACGCGCGCGACGGCCTCGGCGAAGTGGTCGTCGAAGCTGCGCAGGGAGCCGACCATGACCGGCTGCGAGCGCAGCGAGGCTATCGCGAGGGCAGCCGAGCCGTCGCCCGAGCCGGCCGGCCTGCCGTTCTCTCCGAAGCCTGCCGCGATGGAGCCCGGATTGTTCGCGATGCCCGGCGCGACCTCGATCCAGCCCGCTGGGTGAGAAAGCGGGGCCACGGCGAAATCGAGGCCGCCGCGCAGCGAAAGGACGGCGTCGGCCTTGGCCCAATCGTAGGCGCCTTCGCTTCCCGTTGTTTTGAGCACGCCCGCGTAACCCGCCAGGAACTGCCCCGAGTCCTCGACGTGGCGGATGACGAAATCCGGGTTCTCGCGGCCGCCCGACGGCGTCGCTCTTAGCTGGAGCTTGCCCTCGCGATCGAGCCGGGCGGTGACCTCGGCGCCCGCGTGGTTGATGCGCCCGACGAGATCGGCCACCGTGTCGGTGGGGTAGTAGGGCACGTCGATCTTGCCGTCCTTGCCGGAAAGCCCGATGACGCCTTTCAAGCCAATCTGCTCGCGCGCCTCGAGGGGATTCGCGCCCGTCATGCGGTATACATAGGTCGAGTCGTAGGCGCCGTCGCCGTTGCGGTCGTAATTGCCCGCAAGGTTGTTGATGAAGGGCCATTCCTTGAAAAAATCGAGCCCCGTCCTTCCGTCGATGCCGTAGCCGGCGCGATGCGTTTCGTTGACGAGGTCGGCGAAGCTGAGCGCCATCGTGTCGAGGTTCTGGATCTCCGAGCGGACATCGCCGTCGCGCAGCTCGATCAGGGCTCCCAGGCTTCCGCCGTCTATCGCGGCGGCCAGCCCCGTGTCGGCCCAGACGGGCGTCGCGTAGCCCTCCTCGTCCGCGCCGCGCATCTCGAGGCCGCGCGCCAGCTTGCCCTGCACGAGGACGATGCCCTTGACATGGACCATGACCTCGTCGGTATCGCGCTTGTCCACCGTGACGGGCACGAGGCTTCCCAGCTTTTCCACGAGAAGGTCGCGCCGGTCCATGAGGTCGTTCGGGCTGTCGCCCATCGCCTTGGAGCGGACGATCTCGCCGTTGAGCTCGGCGACGCGTTGCGCGAGCTCGTTGACTTGGCTCACCGTGCCGCGCACGTCGCCGTCCAGGACCGAACGCATCTCCGTGAGGCGGCGATAGCGGTCCCTGACGCTCTCCGTCAGGCTCTCGCCGCGGGAGAGCACGGCCTCGCGGGCCGCGAGGTCCTGGGGCCTGAGCGAGAGCTCCTGCCACGAGTCCCAGAACTTGTCCATGTGCGTGCGCACCGAGGAGTCGCTGGGCTCGTTGTGTATTTCCTCGAGCTGCAGCACGTATTTGTCGCGCGTGTTCCAATAGCCCTCGAGTCCGGTCTGCGACACGATGCGCCCGTCGAGCACCTCGTCGCGCACCCGCTCGATGCGCGTCACGTTCACGCCCTGGCCTATCTGGCCGGGCGTCTCCTCGCGGTTGAGCGAGGGGGCGTAGAGCGGATCGACCGTCGAGAGCTGGACGCGTTGGCGGGAATAGCCCTCCGTCGAGGCGTTGGTCAGGTTGTGGCCGATCGTGACGAGGCCTTGGTTGTGGGCGTTCAAGCCCCTCTTTCCCATTTCGATTCCCGCGAAGGTGGATTGCACGGAGGCTTCTCCTTCGGCCTAAAAGGCCGTGTTAAGGACGAGGGCGCCCGATTCCGGCTGAAGCGCCTTGCCCGAGCGGCCGTAGATGCGGCCTTTTTTCTCGGGGAACAGCTCCTCGAGCACCGAGCCGAGGAGTTCTCGCTTGCCCGCCGCGTAGTCCTCGGTCATTTCCGTCTCGAGGCGGGCCCGCATGGCGGATATCTTGAGCTTCCGATAATAGTCGGTCA
>Ga0172379_10005168_pt1 | contig 18481 bp, 18 predicted proteins | sample GrowelOW334metaG_FD_119756 | JGI IMG/M metagenome (GOLD analysis project Ga0172379, IMG submission 119756) | Groundwater microbial communities from an aquifer near a municipal landfill in Southern Ontario, Canada - Groundwater well OW334 metaG | ecosystem: Environmental > Aquatic > Deep...
ACGTCGAACTTCATGCGCGCGTCCTCGAATGCCTCGAAGCCGCACTCATAGGGTGACAATTTCTTATCATCTGGACGATTGGGGCCGACCAGCATCCCCAACACGATGGGAGCAACACCCATCACAAATGCAATGCCGATGAACAGCAGAACTGGAAAGTAATTCTCTAACATATTTGAGTTCCCCCTCCCTTTTGAAGGCTCGCAATATCAACTTACTTTATGTGTTCGACCTTCGCCTATGTGGCCTTGGTTCTTACTATGTATGGTGCGGGGCAAGGGACTCGAACCCTCACGTCCTTTCGGACACAGCCACCTCAAGGCTGCGCGTCTACCAATTCCGCCAACTCCGCGTGATTCTTTTACTTCGGTATTTCTTTTGCCTTGGAGTCAGAAGTATCGACAACGACTGGCGCGTCCTTCTGCAACGCATTCACATCGACCCGATCCATCACACCTGCAGACTGCTGCGGTTTGGAATAGAGATAAGTCAACGACAAGCTAGTCACGAAAAAGACCGCCGCCGCATACTTGGTGCTGCGACTCAAAAAATTCGCTGAACCGCTAGAGCCAAACAGACTACCCGCCGAACCCGTACCGAACGCAGCGCCCATATCGGCACCTTTACCGTGCTGAATCAGAACCAATCCGACCAAGACGACTGCTGTGATGATATGCACTACCCAAACTATTGTTTCCACACTTGACTCCAACCACAAAAAATCATTGCGCTGCGCGACAGATCGCCACGAACTCTTCGGCCACCAATGAGGCGCCACCAATCAAACCACCATCTATATCCGGCTGTGCCAACAACTCAACCGCGTTGCCAGGCTTCATGCTGCCGCCATACAAAATCTGCAAACCTTGCGCCACTGTTGCATCCAATTGAGCGACGCGCTGACGAATGAAGGCATGAACAGCCTGCGCTTGCTCAGGCGTCGCGGTCTTACCCGTACCGATCGCCCAAACCGGCTCATAAGCGATGACCGATTTGGCAACCGCTTGCGCCCCCACATGATCGAGGATGACTTCCAATTGACGCGCAACCACCTGCTCGGTCACGCCGCTCTCGCGTTCAGCCAAGGTCTCACCGACACAGAAGATTGGCGTCAACCCCGCCTTGATCGCCGTATCGAACTTGGTAGCCGCAATATCGTTGCTCTCATGGAATAGCGCACGGCGCTCGGAGTGACCGATGATGACATAACGGCAACCGAAGTCAGTCAACATACCTGCCGCTACAGCACCGGTAAAAGCGCCTTGTTCGTTTTGACTTACATTCTGAGCGCCCCAAGCGATGTTACTTCCCTGCAGCATGGATTGAGCTTGGGCCAAATAAGGATAAGGTACGCAGACACCATAATCGGCATTGCGCAACTCACGGACTCCACTGAGTACACCTTCTAGCAACGCCTTGTTGCGCGCCAGATTGCCGTACATCTTCCAGTTCCCCACCACTAACTTGCGACGCATTTGATTTCTTTTTGTACGTTTTGAGGCTTGTGATAGTAACGATGAAACGCGTCTCGGTCAATCCAACGCTTCGATTACACCCCAATAATGGTTGAGTGAAGTTACCGATTATTCAGACTGAGTCTCAAATATTACGACTGTGTAATAATTACGTAACAATCTTCAAATAGTATGCACCCCGCTGGTTTTCAGGGCATGTAAATCAGCCACTCAACAGCAACACAATGGAGGAAAGTAAGTCATGGTTAAGATGAATTCAGTTCTACGAATCGCGACACTGTCAGCAGCTTTAGCGGTATCCACCAACGCATTAGCGACTGATATCACTGGCGCTGGCGCGACATTCCCCTACCCCATCTATGCAAAATGGGCAGAAGCCTACAAGGCCAAAACTGGCGCTGGCATGAACTATCAATCCATCGGCTCTGGCGGCGGCATCAAGCAGATACAAGCCAAGACTGTCGACTTCGGCGCCTCCGATGCACCGTTGCGCCCTGAAGAACTCACCAAGAGCGGCCTCACCCAATTCCCAACAGTCATCGGCGGCGTTGTCCCTGTCGTCAACCTTGGGACTGTCGCTGCTGGAACACTGAAGTTGAGTAGTGATGTTTTAGCCGATATCTATCAAGGCAAGATCACCCAGTGGAACGACCCTCGCATCGTTGCTGATAATGCTGGCCTCGCTTTGCCTGACAAAGCGATCACGGTCGTACATCGCGCCGATGGCTCGGGCACCACTTTCATCTTCACTACCTACCTGTCGCAAGTCAGTGCCTCGTGGAAAGCCGATGTTGGCGCAGACAAAGCTGTGAAGTGGCCCGTTGGTACGGGTGGCAAAGGCAACGAGGGAGTCGCTTCATTCGTGCAGACGATCAAGAACTCCATCGGTTATGTGGAATACGCCTACGCCCTACAGAACAAGATGAATTATGTGCAACTGAAGAATCGCGATGGCCAATTCGTCAAGCCTAACGACGATAGCTTCAAAGCTGCAGCTGCTAATGCAAAGTGGGATAAGAACAATGGCTTCTACGAGATTCTAACCAACGAACCAGGCAAAGCTAGCTGGCCCATCACTGGCGCGACTTTCGTATTGATCCCCAAATCTCCTGAGAAGATCGAGAACGCCAAAGAAGTGCTCAAGTTCTTCGACTGGGCATACGCCAACGGCGACAAGATGGCATCTGACCTTGATTACGTCCCCCTGCCAGCAAAGCTAAAAGCCACCATCCATGACGCATGGAAAGAGCAAGTCAAGGACAGCTCAGGTAAAGCACTGTGGAAGTAGTTTGCATGTATTAAGTTACAATCGCGGGGGCGATGTTAAGCCCCCGTATCATTTATAAATCACCGACCCAAACATGCCGAATTTTCTGCGCGAATCGCTTCACAAACGACAAACAGTCCTAGATTCACTGTTTCGCACACTGACTCGCGTTGCGGCGTTCTCCGTACTGGGGTTGCTTGCCGCCATCATCGCGTCGCTTGTCGTAGGCAGCATGCCTGCGATCAACGCTTTTGGCTTTGGCTTCATCACCAGCCCCGAGTGGGATCCAGTCAACGACCAATACGGCGCGCTCATCCCCATTGTCGGCACATTGATCACATCAGGCATCGCACTATTGATCGCGATACCAGTCAGCTTGGGCATCGCTATCTTTTTGACACAACTCGCTCCGCAGTGGATGCGTCGCCCTCTGGGTATCGCAGTCGAATTGCTCGCCGGTATCCCAAGCATCATCTATGGCATGTGGGGACTTTTCGTCTTCGCGCCTTTGTTTGCAGACCACGTTGAGCCTTGGTTGAACGACCATATCGGCACTTGGCCCTTCATCGGCCCCTTCTTCTCCGGCCCGCCTATGGGTATCGGCATGCTGACCGCAGGCATCATCTTGGCCATCATGGTCATCCCTTTCATCGCCTCCGTGATGCGCGACGTGTTCGATGTCGTCCCCACCATGCTCAAAGAATCAGCTTATGGCCTTGGTGCGACCACTTGGGAAGTCATGATGAAGATCGTATTGCCCTACACAAAGATCGGTGTCGTCGGCGGCATCATGTTGGGGTTGGGACGCGCACTGGGTGAGACCATGGCGGTCACCTTCGTCATTGGTAATGCGCATGAACTCAACCAATCCCTCCTCATGCCGGGCAATAGCATCTCGTCCGCGCTAGCTAATGAATTCGCAGAAGCAGTCGGTGAGCTTTACACCTCCGCACTCATCGAGCTTGGCTTGATCTTGTTCTTCATCACCTTCGTGGTGCTTTCACTTGCTCGCCTCATGCTGCATAAACTGCAAAAACGCGAAGGGCATGGTGCCTGATATGTTCGATCTCTATTTGCGCCGTCGCATCATCAACTCCATCGGTTTGGGCGTGTCCGTGCTCGCCATGTTGTTTGGTTTGTTCTGGCTGGGATGGATCCTATGGACTCTGCTAGAACATGGCCTGCCTGGCTTGGGCATGCACGTCTTCACGCAGACCACCCCACCGCCAGGAAGCAGTGGCGGCTTGATCAACGCCATATTCGGTAGCGTGATGATGGTTGTCATCGCCACATTCATAGGCACACCGATAGGCATCCTTGCAGGAACGTATCTAGCTGAATTCGGCCAACGCGGCTGGCTAGCGCCCGTCACGCGCTTCATCAACGACGTGTTGCTGTCCGCTCCCTCCATCGTCATCGGCCTGTTCGTATACGAGATCTACGTCATCAAGGTCGGTCACTTCTCGGGCTGGGGTGGCACTTTGGCGCTCTCCATCTTGGTCATTCCTGTGGTCATCCGCACTACTGAGAACATGCTACGCCTCATCCCTAATAGCTTGCGCGAAGCTGCCGCCGCGCTAGGCACACCGCAATGGAAGATCATCAACTTCGTCACCTTGCGCGCAGCGCGTGCAGGGATCCTGACGGGCGTGCTACTGGCCGTCGCACGTATCAGCGGCGAGACCGCTCCGCTGCTCTTCACCGCACTGAACAACCAGTTCTGGAGCACTAACATGAACCAACCGATGGCCAACTTGCCCGTGGTCATCTTCCAATTCGCCATGAGCCCTTACGAGGACTGGCAAAGTCTCGCGTGGGCCGGTGCGTTACTCATCACGATGAGCGTACTGATCCTAAACATCGTGGCGCGCGTCATGTTCCGCCAAAACCCAAATAGTCACTAAGGACGAATAGCAATGACCGCCGAAGCTATCATCACCACACCCAAACTGATCGTGCGCGATCTGAACTTCTTCTATGGCGAATATCGCGCACTGAAGGACATCAACTTGACCATCCCTGAAAAGATGGTGACTGCCTTCATCGGCCCATCGGGTTGTGGAAAATCCACACTGCTACGCACCTTCAACCGCATGTACCAGCTCTATCCCAAGCAAAGTGCGACTGGTGAAGTGTTGCTGGATGGGCAGAACCTGTTAGACAAGAAACAAGACCTGAACACGCTACGCGCCAAGATCGGCATGGTGTTCCAGAAACCCACCCCGTTCCCGATGTCCATCTACGACAACATCGCGTTCGGTGTAAAACTATACGAAAAACTCAACCGCAATGAGATGGACGAGCGCGTCGAATGGGCGCTGAAGAAGGCCGCATTGTGGGGTGAGGTCAAAGACAAGCTGAAACAAAGCGGTACAGGGCTTTCCGGTGGTCAGCAACAACGTCTATGCATCGCCCGCGCCATCGCGGTGAAGCCACAAGTGCTGTTACTGGACGAACCCACTTCGGCGCTAGACCCTATCTCGACCGCGCATATCGAAAAGTTGATCGACGAGTTGAAGAAAGACTTCACCATCGTCATCGTCACTCACAACATGCAACAAGCGGCACGTATCTCCGACTTCACTGCCTACATGTACCTAGGTGACCTCATCGAATTCGGCGATACCAGCAGCGTATTCACCAATCCAAAACGAAAAGAGACTGAAGATTACATTACGGGCCGTTTTGGTTAATCGTCACCGTAATGTAACGGTGGAGACTAATATGCAAAGCACGTTATGTCGTAACCACTACATTACTGGTCGCTTTGGCTAATTATTGATGCCGTATCAAATGCAAAACGCCGAGCGATGCTCGGCGTTTTGCATTTGAGGTATGGAGTGACTTATACCGCCACTGCTTTGACCACCGCAGCTATCTTCTCAGCACACTGCTTCACCAGCGCGCCATCTTCACCCTCGACCATCACACGCAACAATGGCTCTGTACCGGAAGGACGCAGCAACACACGACCTTTACCGTCCAAAGCTTTTTCTGCCTCTGTCGCAGCCGTTCTCACTTCAGCGCGATTTAGCAGATCCGCGGCCTTACCTGTTACGCGAACATTGATGAGTACCTGTGGATACATCACCAAGTCCTTTGCAGCTTCGGCTAGGCTCTGCTTACTAGAACGCAAGGCTTCCAACACTTGCAATGCCGAGACGATACCGTCACCTGTACTGTGCTTGTCCAAACAGATGATGTGGCCCGAATTTTCGCCGCCCAATTGCCATCCCTTTTGTTGCAGCAACTCCATCACATAACGGTCACCCACCTTAGCACGCGCGAACGGGATGCCAAGCTTCTGCATGGAATGTTCGAAAGCCAGATTGGTCATCAGCGTACCCACAATGCCGCCCTTCATCGTGCCTTGTGCTTGCCGTTGTTTGGCAATGACATAGAGCAGTTGGTCGCCGTCATATAGCTTGCCTTGCGCATCCACCATGATGAGACGGTCGCCATCGCCATCCAAGGCGAGTCCGATGTCAGCGTTGTGCTCGACCACGGCCTTTTGCAAGTTCTGTGGTTTGGTCGCACCGTAACCGTCATTGATGTTCTTGCCATTCGGCTGCGCACCAATAGTGAAGACATCCGCACCGAGTTCATGGAACACGTGTCCTGCGATGTGATAGGTCGCACCGTGTGCACAGTCCACCACCATTTTCATTCCGCGCAGATTCATGTCCGCAGGGAAGGTGCTCTTACAGAATTCGATGTAACGCCCCACGGCATCGTCGATACGCTTGGCTTTGCCTAAGCCATCGGAAGAATTTGTCTGCATCGGCTTGTCCAACTCATCTTCGATCGCAGTCTCGATCGCATCAGGCAGTTTTGTGCCCTTACCTGAAAAGAACTTGATGCCGTTATCTTCGAATGGATTGTGAGAGGCGGAGATCACCACGCCTGCCTGCAGGCGCAATGCGCGGGTTAGATACGCAACAGCAGGTGTCGGAATGGGGCCAGCCAAATAGACGTCGATACCGGCCGCGATCAGCCCAGCTTCCAATGCAGACTCCAGCATGTAACCTGAGATGCGCGTGTCTTTTCCAATGAGCACGGCAGGGCGCTCGCCCTGCGTGTGTTCAGCACTCGCCAACACCTTACCCGCCGCATAGCCCAGATGCATCACGAACTGCGGCGTGATGGGATGATCACCCACACGACCACGCACACCATCTGTACCAAAATATTTTCTGCTCATCTCATTTCCTTATTCACCGCATTCAAAATCTTCAGCGCATCGACTGTCTCACGCACATCATGTACTCGAACGATTGCTGCGCCACGCTGCACCGCCAACATCGCGGCGGTGACACTGGCCGCGACGCGATCTCCTACATCGCGCCCCGTGATCGCACCCAACATGGATTTGCGCGATAGGCCCGCCAATATGGGCACACCCAATGTCTTCAACGAATCCAAGTGCCTCAATAGTTCGAGATTATGCTCGACAGTCTTGCCGAAACCAAACCCAGGATCGATCGCGATGCGCCCTCGCGCCACACCCGCCGCTTCAATCGCTGCGATACGTTCATGCAGAAAGGTACCGACCTCCTCCAACACGTCTCGGTAAATAGGGCGCTGTTGCATGGTCGCAGGTGTGCCCTGTTTGTGCATCAGACATATCCCCGCATCGCGCTTGGCGACCACGTCCAGCGCCCCGTCAGTTTGCAAGGCGTTCACATCATTGACCATGCTCGCCCCTGCCGACAGCGCAGCACGCATCACAGCTGGCTTGTAAGTATCGATAGAGATGGGAATAGCGATATTGCGTAGCCCCTCGATGACTGGCAACACACGATCCAGTTCGTCTTGCTCACTCACATAGGCAGCGCCCGGTCGCGTTGACTCACCACCGATATCGAGGATGTCCGCACCTTCCTCGATCAATCGTTGTGCATGGTCGATAGCGCCTAGTGTCGATGCATGCCGACCACCATCCGAGAAAGAGTCAGGCGTGACATTGACGATGCCCATCACAAGTGGGCGAGAAAGATCGAAGTGGAATCTGCCGCAATAGAACATATGGAAACGGGGGCTTGCGCCCCCGTATGTTTGAGTTAGATGCCTTCAGCTGGTTGATCGACCACTGGTGCGGCTGGCGCATCATCTTTCGGTGGCTCAGTCGCTTTAACACTTTGCGTCGGTTTAGGCGCACGCGGTGGATTACCCGCCATGATGTCGTCGATCTGATCGGCATCGATGGTCTCCCATTCCAGCAACGCTTTGGTCATCGCTTCCATCTTGTCGCGATTCTCTTCAATGAGCTTTCTAGCCAAGGCATATTGCTCATCAAGGATGCGGCGGATCTCGGCATCAACCTTCTGCATGGTGGTCTCAGAGATATTCTTGTGCGTCGTGACAGAGCGGCCCAGGAAAACCTCGCCCTCGTTCTCTCCGTACACCATCGTACCCAAAGCCTCGGACATACCCCATTGGGTGACCATCTTGCGCGCCATATCGGTGGCACGCTCGAAATCGTTCGATGCGCCCGTCGTCATCTGCCCCATGAATATCTCTTCCGCGATACGCCCACCAAACAACACGGCGATAGTCGAAAGGATGCGTATCTTATCCATGCTGTAGCGATCTTCCGATGGCAGTTGCATGGTCAATCCCAAGGCGCGACCACGCGGAATGATGGTGACCTTATGAACGGGGTCGGTCTTAGGCATCAAACGCGCCACCAGTGCATGGCCGGATTCGTGGTATGCCGTATTGCGACGCTCCTCTTCCGGCATCACCATCGAACGGCGTTCCGCCCCCATGAATATCTTGTCTTTGGCGGCCTCGAAGTCATCCATCTCGACGAAACGCTTACCACGACGCGCTGCGAACAAAGCTGCCTCATTCACCAGATTGGCCAAGTCAGCCCCTGACATACCTGGCGTACCGCGTGCCAACACATTGGCATTCACGTCAGGCGCACACGGCACTTTGCGCATGTGCACCATGAGGATCTGTTCACGCCCACGGATATCCGGCAAGGGCACGACCACTTGGCGGTCAAAACGTCCAGGACGTAACAGCGCCGCATCCAACACATCAGGGCGGTTGGTGGCAGCGATAACGATCACGCCACTCGCGCCTTCGAAACCATCCATCTCCACCAGCAAGGCATTCAACGTCTGTTCGCGCTCATCGTTGCCTCCACCCAAACCAGCTCCGCGCTGACGACCGACCGCGTCGATCTCATCGATGAAGATGATGCAAGGCGCATGCTTCTTAGCTTGCTCGAACATGTCACGCACACGTGCCGCACCAACACCCACGAACATCTCAACAAAATCAGAACCGGAGATGGAGAAGAACGGCACCTTAGCTTCGCCCGCTATGGCTTTTGCCAGCAAGGTCTTACCTGTACCTGGGCTACCCACCATCAACACGCCACGCGGGATACGTCCGCCTAGATTCTGGAACTTGGTTGGGTCGCGCAAGAAGTCCACCAACTCGGAGACTTCTTCTTTAGCCTCATCGCAACCCGCCACATCAGCAAAGGTCACGCGTTCTTTGGCCTCATCCAACATGCGCGCCTTGCTCTTACCGAACGAGAACGCACCGCCTTTGCCGCCGCCCTGCATCTGGCGCATGAAGAATATCCACACGCCGATCAACAGCAACATAGGGAACCAAGAGATGAACACCTGGCTGAGGAAGCTCTGCTCTTCTTCTGGTTTCGCTTCGACCTTCACGCCGTTCTTAAGTAGATCAGAGACCAACCAGATGTCGCTCGGTGCGAAAGTGGTGATGCGCTTGCCATCGGTCGTGGTCGCTTTCAAATTGCGGCCTTCGATGGTCACCTTATCAACATGCCCCGCCTTCACTTCATCCAAGAATTGCGAATAATCCAATTGCACTTGCGCCGTCGATTGTTGACGCGCATTGAATTGGTTGAATACGGTCATCAGCACCAAAGCCACGACCATCCAGATTCCGACACTCTTGAATAGATTGTTCACACTTGCTCCTTACCGAGCGAAAAACGAAGTTGCATTAGACACCGTCCAAGCTTATTTCTCAAGCTTGCCTAGACCCACAAGATACTGCTCGCTACTGCGGTCGCGCGACGCTTTCGGCTTACGTGTGACCACTTTCTCAAAGTGGCCTCGTGCCAGCTTCAGATAGTCTTCAAAGCCGACGCCTTGGAATATCTTCACCACAAACGAGCCGCCGGGTGCAAGGTGCTTAGCGGCAAAATCCAAAGCCAACTCCGCCAGATACATCGAACGCGCCTGATCGGCCGAACCTACGCCACTGATATTGGGGGCCATATCTGACATTACAAGGCCGATTTGGCGGCCATCGAGCATCTTTTCGAGCTGCGCCAACACACTGTCCTCGCGAAAGTCTCCTTGGATGAACTCCACGCGTGGTAGCGGATGCAAGGGCAACAGATCCAGCGCGATGATGCGCCCATGCATGCCCATCTTCTTCGCCACCACCTGACACCAACCACCTGGTGTCGCGCCAAGGTCGACCACCACCATGCCAGGCTTGATCAGATTGTCGCGCTCGTCCAACTCCATCAGCTTATAGGCGGCACGCGAACGGTAACCTTCTTTCTGTGCGCGCTGCACGTAAGGGTCGTTCACATGCTCTTGCATCCATTGTTTGCTGGTTTTAGTAGCCTTCATCGTTTAGAATCCGCGCCTTAATTGAAGGAATGCCATGTTGAACCTCTCCGTATCACAGCGCCTCGAACTCAAAGGTCGCGCCCATGCTCTCAAACCCATCATCATCATCGGCAATGCCGGCCTGACACCTTCCGTGCTGGACGAGATCGAACGTACCTTGAAAAGTCACGACTTGCTGAAAGTTCGAGTGATGAATGATGACCGCGAAGTGCGCACCACCATGCTGACGGAGATCTGCGAAACATTGAATGCAGGGCCTGTGCAACACATCGGCAAGATCTTGGTCATCTATCGTCCACTCGCCGTCCCCATCGCCAAGGCACCGACTAAGAGGCGCTCAGGCAAAGCACTCACCAAGAAGCAGCTGGGAAGCCGCACTTAATCAGATATATTGGACTTCGACGACTTCGTACTCGCGCACCCCACCTGGCGCTTGCACTTCTGCCACATCACCACTGGATTTACCGATTAGCGCACGCGCGATGGGGGAGCTGATGGATATCTTACGCTTCTTGATATCCGCCTCATCGTCACCCACGATCTGATAGGTCACCACGTCGCCGTTGTTCACATCTTCCAACACCACGGTCGAACCGAACACACAACGACCATCTGCATTCAGCGTCTTGGGGTCGATGATCTGCGCACTACCCAGCTTGAATTCCAACTCGATGATGCGGCCTTCGACGAAAGACTGCTTTTCCTTGGCCGCTTCGTATTCAGCATTCTCAGACAAATCACCCTGCGCACGTGCTTCCGAGATGGCATTGATCACGGCTGGGCGCTCGACTGTCTTGAGGTTATGCAATTCTTTGCGCAATGTATCTGCGCCGACGACCGTCAATGGGACCTTACTCATGGGATGCTTCCTTAATTGAATCGACGATGCAACGACTGCACGTCATAGACTTGCAACTCGGCCAAGTGATGCATACCGAGACAAGCAGCACGTGCGCCTGACAGGGTGGTGTAATACGTGACCCGACCTTGCAACGCTGCATTGCGGATGGAGTAGGAATCCTTCATCACGGAAGGTTTACTGTCCACCGTATTCACGATGAGATTGACATCACCATTCTTGATCATGTCAACGATGTGTGGACGACCTTCTTGCACCTTGTTCACGATGGTCACCTCGACACCTGCAGCCGAGATCACCGAGCCCGTACCGCGCGTCGCCAGAATGGTGAAACCCAATTCTTTGAGGGAACGTGCCACTTCGGCAGCGCCTGTCTTATCCGCTTCGCGCACGCTGATGAACACCTTGCCACTCTTCGGCAGTTTTACGCTCGCACCCAGTTGCGACTTAACGAAGGCTTCGGCAAAGGTTGCGCCTACGCCCATTACTTCGCCTGTAGACTTCATCTCTGGACCAAGGATGGTATCGACACCGGGGAATTTGATGAAAGGGAACACCGCTTCTTTCACCGAGTAATACGGTGGAATGACTTCCTTCGTCACACCTTGCGAGGCCAAGCTCTGACCGGCCATGCAACGCGCAGCGATCTTCGCCAAAGGCACCCCCGTCGCCTTGGAAACGAACGGTACGGTACGTGAAGCACGTGGATTCACTTCTAGCACATAGACCGTCTCACCTTGGATGGCGAACTGCACGTTCATCAAGCCGACCACATTGAGCGACTTCGCCATCGCCACCGTCTGACGACGCAACTCGTCTTGCATCGTAGCGGGCAAAGAGTAAGGCGGCAAAGAACACGCAGAGTCACCCGAATGCACACCCGCTTCTTCGATATGCTCCATGATGCCGCCGATGATGACTTGCTTACCGTCGGACACCGCATCCACATCCACTTCGATCGCATCGTTCAAGAAACGGTCGAGCAGGATGGGCATACGCTCTGGGTAAGTCTTGGCCAATTCTTCCGCATCACGCATGTAACGCTCAAGGTCTGGCTGCGCATGGATGATCTCCATACCTCGACCGCCCAACACGTTGGAGGGGCGCATCACCAGAGGGAATCCGATCTCAGCAGCTCCCGCTACCGCCTCAGCCACATGGCTGGCAGTGCGATTCGGCGGTTGCTTCAGATTCAATTCGCGCAACATCGCTTGGAAGCGCGCGCGGTCTTCCGCCATATCGATCATATCTACCGATGTGCCGATGATAGGAACGCCGCTCTTGGCCAAACCATGCGCCAACTTCAAAGGCGTCTGACCACCGTATTGCACGATGACACCGACTGGCTTCTCGACAGCGACCACTTCCAACACATCTTCCAAGGTCAGCGGTTCGAAGTACAAACGGTCGGAGGTGTCGTAGTCGGTAGAGACCGTCTCAGGATTGCAGTTGACCATGATGGTCTCGTAACCGTCCTCGCGCATCGCCAGTGCGGCATGCACGCAGCAATAATCGAATTCGATACCTTGGCCGATACGGTTCGGCCCGCCGCCCAGCACCATGATCTTCTTGTTATTGGTGGGTTGCGATTCGCACTCTTCTTCATAAGTGGAATACATGTAAGCCGTATTGGTAGAAAACTCTGCCGCGCAGGTATCCACGCGTTTGAACACCGGACGCACTTGCAGCGCATGGCGATACGCACGCACTGCGGCATCATCGGTTTCCATCAACGTGGCGATACGCGCATCGGCAAAACCACTACGCTTCAATGCGCGCATCTCATCCGCTTGCACGCTCTCCAAACCACGTCCGATCAAAGTGTTTTCTTGACGAATGATGTCCGCGATCTGCACCAAGAACCATGGGTCGATCTTGCTGACATTGAAGACTTCTTCCACGTTCATACCGATACGGAAAGCATCGCCCACCGCCCAGATACGATCAGGCCCGGGGTTGCCCATCTCAGCACAGATGGCTTCGCGGTCAGTGTATTTGCTGTCCAAACCATTCACACCGACTTCCAAACCGCGCAACGCTTTTTGGAACGACTCTTGGAAAGTGCGGCCGATCGCCATCACCTCGCCCACGGACTTCATCTGTGTGGTCAGGCGATCATTGGCTTGAGGGAATTTTTCGAAAGCGAAACGCGGGATCTTGGTCACCACGTAGTCGATGGTCGGCTCGAACGAAGCAGGCGTTGCTCCGCCTGTGATGTCGTTCTTCAACTCGTCCAGCGTGTAACCCACAGCCAGCTTGGCCGCGACTTTGGCGATCGGGAAACCTGTGGCTTTCGATGCTAGAGCCGATGAACGCGACACGCGCGGATTCATCTCGATGACCACCATGCGTCCATCAACTGGATTGATGGAGAACTGCACGTTGCTACCGCCAGTCTCCACACCGATCTCGCGCAACACGGCCAAGGAGGCGTCGCGCAGGATCTGGTATTCCTTGTCTGTCAGCGTTTGTGCTGGTGCGACAGTGATAGAGTCGCCGGTATGCACGCCCATCGGGTCCAAGTTCTCGATGGAGCAGATGATGATGCAGTTGTCGTTGCGGTCACGCACGACTTCCATCTCATATTCTTTCCAACCGAGTAGCGATTCTTCGATCAGTAACTCTTTGGTCGGCGATGCTTCCAAACCGCGTTCACAGATCTCGACGAACTCTTGACGGTTGTAGGCGATACCACCGCCGCTACCACCCATGGTGAAGGACGGACGAATGACGGTTGGGAATCCCATCACCTGCTGCACTTGGAAGGCTTCTTCCATGCTGTGCGCGATAGCGGAACGTGCCGATGCCAGCCCGATGCGGGTCATCGCTTGTTTGAACTTCTCGCGGTCTTCCGCCATATCGATGGCGTCGCGCGATGCACCGATCATCTCGACCTTGTATTTTTCCAATACGCCGTGCTTCGCCAGATCCAAGGCGCAGTTCAGCGCAGTCTGTCCGCCCATGGTCGGCAGAATGGCATCAGGACGTTCCTTGGCGATGATCTTCTCTACCATCTGCCAAGTGATCGGCTCGATGTAGGTCGCATCCGCCATGTTAGGGTCGGTCATGATGGTGGCTGGGTTGGAATTCACCAGAATGACGCGGTAGCCCTCTTCACGCAGCGCTTTACATGCTTGCGCGCCGGAATAGTCGAACTCACACGCTTGCCCGATGACGATGGGACCCGCGCCAATGATCAGAATTGATTTGATGTCAGTACGCTTAGCCATTTACTTACCACCCATCATCGCAACGAAGCGATCGAACAAAACATCCACGTCATGCGGCCCGGGACTTGCCTCGGGGTGACCTTGGAAACAGAACGCTGGCTTGTCAGTCAGCTCGAAACCTTGCAACGTGCCATCGAACAATGAGATGTGTGTGACGCGTGCATTCTTTGGAAGTGTCGCCGCGTCCACCGCAAAACCGTGGTTCTGGCTGGTGATCATCACGCGCTTGGTCTGCGTGTCTTGCACCGGATGGTTCGCACCGCGATGGCCGAACTTCATCTTCACCGTCTTCGCACCGGATGCCAGACCGAGGATCTGATGACCCAAACAGATACCGAACAAGGGTATGCCCACTTCTAGGAACTTTTGCGTCGCCGCGATCGCGTAGTCGCATGGCTCTGGATCGCCGGGGCCGTTGGACAAGAACACACCATCCGGCTTCAACGCCAGCACATCGGCAGCAGAAGTCTTCGCGGGGACTACAGTGATACGGCAACCGCGCTCGGCCAGCATGCGCAAGATGTTGCGCTTCACACCGAAGTCATACGCCACCACATGGAATTTCGATTCAGCGATGTCGCTATAGCCGACACCCAATTCCCACTCGCGTTGTTTCCAGTCGTAGGATTTGTCGCAGGTGACCACTTGCGCCAAGTCCATACCAGCCAATCCAGCAAAGCCACGTGCCGCAGCCAGCGCCGCTTCCACGTTGTCGCCGGTGGCGATACAACCGCTCTGCGCACCTTTGCTACGCAGGATGCGCGTCAGCTTGCGCGTATCGATGCCAGCGATGGCAACCACATTGTTGGCTTTGAGATATTCAGGCAGGGATTGCGTAGCGCGGAAATTGCTCACCGTCTGCGACAGGTCACGAATGATGAGGCCGCTGGCGAATACTTGGCGCGACTCCACATCTTCTGGGTTGCAACCGACGTTACCGATATGCGGGTAAGTCAGCGTAACGATCTGGCGGCAATAGGACGGGTCGGTCAGGATCTCTTGGTAACCGGTCATCGAGGTGTTGAACACCACCTCGCCGACGCTGCTACCTGAGGCTCCGATGGCAGTTCCGCGAAACACTGTCCCATCGGCTAAAACTAGAATGGCAGGACTGGTTTGCGACACGGCTTGCTCCTCGAATCTGGACATAAAGAAGCGGGATGAGCACTTGGCTCGTCCCGCTTTTGGAATGGCGCGCATTATAGCCGAAACGAGGGGCGGCATCAAACCCAAGTACAAGACAAATCACCCAACGTATAATGCCTAACCCCTCATTCTCCCCATAAAATAATGTTTGAAGTCATCATATTAGCCATCGCACTCAGCATGGATGCATTCGCTGTTTCCATCGGGCTCGGCTCCAAAGGCAACATCAAAGGACTGGGCTTGAAAGCCGGACTCTACTTCGGCGCATTCCAAGCATTGATGCCCTTCATCGGCTATCTCGGCGGTCGCGGTGTACTGGGTTGGGTGGACGCTTACGCGCACTGGATCGCCTTTGGGTTGCTGGCGTTGATTGGCGCAAAGATGATCTACGAAGGCATGCAGGAAGGCATCGAAGAAGACATCGCCGCCATCACCCACAAGATGATGCTCATGCTCGCCGTCGCCACCAGCATCGACGCGATGGCTGCCGGTTTCAGTCTGACACTGCTGGAAGTTGAAGCATGGATTGCTTGCTTCATCATCGGCATCACGACCTTCGCATTCAGCTGGGTGGGCGTGGAGATCGGCAAACGTAGTGGCACTTGGCTGGAAAACAAGGCGGAGATATTCGGTGGGGTGGTGCTGATCTTGATCGGCATCAAGATGCTAGTCTTGTAACGAGGCAAGTATGGAAAAGATGATCTCCACCGAGGATAGCGTCATTATCTGGACAGAGACTTTCGGCAAATCGACCGACCCCACCGTGTTGCTCATCATGGGTGCGATGAACCAAGGCATCTTCTGGCCAGATGAGTTCTGTCAAACTTTGGCAAACGAAGGCAACTTCGTGATTCGCTATGACCATCGCGACACAGGCAAGTCATCCATCATTGATTTTGAGCGACACCCCTACAGCCTCGACACACTCACTCGTGACGCAGTGGAAGTATTAAAAGGGCATGGCGTAGAAAAAGCAGTCATCGTCGGTCTTTCGATGGGCGGTTACATCGCGCAACTCATTGCGATCCAACATCCCGACTTGGTGGACAAGCTCGTACTGATCTCCACCACAGCGGATCAACGCCCCTATATGACCGCAACGATGGGCATTGATGGGGAAAGATTCGACCTGCCCCCACCAGATGAGAAGTTGCTCGCCTATATTAGATCGACGGTATCCGCCCCACCTAAGACCGAGAGCGAACTAGAAGATAATATGTTGCAAGGATGGGCTGTGACTTATGGTGGAGCTAGGCCATTTCCCAGAAAACAAGTCGCTAACGCTCTGAGACTCAGCGCCTCAAGAACAAAGGATAGAACAGCGAACTTCCACCATGCACTGGCCGTCGCCGCATCTCCGGAACGGCTTGAATCCGTAAAGCGCATCCAAGCTCCAACGCTTATCATTCATGGAAGATATGACGTTTGCTTCCCACTTTCACATGCGGAGTATCTATCCCACAGCATCCCCAAAGCGCAGCTGTTCGTGTTGGAGATGGGGCACGCGTTCATGTGGTCTTGGTCAATAGAGGTGGCCGCACTCATTTCTCGATTCACCTCTGAAACCAACACAGATCGGACGATGTAGATTCAACGCCAATCTGATCGTTAGTTCACTTCAACCCCAACACGTCCTGCATGTCGTAAAGCCCCGCCTTGTTCTCGCTGAGGAAGCGCGCCGCACGCAAGGCACCGAGCGCAAAGGTGGCGCGGCTACTGGCTTTGTGGGTGATCTCGATACGTTCACCGATACCTGCGTACAGCACGGTATGGTCGCCGACGATGTCTCCGCCGCGCACGGTGGCGAAGCCGATGGTGGAAGGGTCGCGTTCACCGGTGACACCTTCGCGGCCATACACGGCTACTTTGGAAAGGTCACGCCCCAATGTCTTGGCGACGACTTCACCTAAGCCCAATGCGGTGCCTGATGGAGCATCCACTTTATGGCGGTGATGTGCTTCGATGATCTCGATGTCGTAGCCTTTGTCGAGCACGCGCGATGCGGTCTCTAGCAATTTGAAAATCAGGTTCACGCCGACGCTCATGTTGGGCGCGAACATGATACCGATGTCTTGTGCGCCTGCGCCGAGTTGGGCTTTTTGTTGCGCATCCAAGCCGGTCGTACCGACCACCATATTGACCTTGTTCTGACGGCAGATGGCGAGGTGTTGCATAGTGCCTTCGGGGCGGGTGAAGTCGATGAGTACATCCGCACCTTTCAAAGCAATCTCAATGTCAGCAGTGATCTTCACGTCTGAGGTGACGACGTTACCAAGTAATGGGCTGCCTGCATGTTCCAGTGCCGCATGCAACACCAAGTCGTCAGCCGCAGCGACACACTCCAACAAGACTTTGCCCATACGTCCGCCGCAACCGGCGATAGCAACTTTGATCTTTGCCATTATTTCTTCTCCTGTGCTGAGATCGCATTCACAGCCAGCGGGGTCGCATCGTCGATACGCGCCAAAATACCTTGCGTGAAATAGAGGGTCAGGCGTTGGCTTTCCACCACCTTGCCTTGGGTCTCCAAGCTATAGAGGTAATCCCAACGATCCGCGTGATAGATGTCGTTGATGAGCGGCGCGCCAAGAATGGCTTTCACTTGAGCTGTCGTCATACCCACCTTGATGCGGTCGCGCATATCTTGCGTGATGAGATTGCCTTGGCGGATCTCGATCTTGTGCGGTGTAAAGGTCGGTAGGTAATTAGAGAAGTTGCCGCACGAAGCAAGCAACACGGATAGAGAGATGATGAGGATGCGCATTTGATGGATAGCTTTCACAGAACAGGCGGCATCATACCTTAAGCGGCGATGCCTAATAACTCGGCGGCGTGTTTACGTGTGGTCTCGGTGATCTTCACCCCGCCCA
>Ga0172379_10005169_pt1 | contig 18474 bp, 24 predicted proteins | sample GrowelOW334metaG_FD_119756 | JGI IMG/M metagenome (GOLD analysis project Ga0172379, IMG submission 119756) | Groundwater microbial communities from an aquifer near a municipal landfill in Southern Ontario, Canada - Groundwater well OW334 metaG | ecosystem: Environmental > Aquatic > Deep...
AAAAACGCTGGGGCATATCGCGGTAGCTTCTCGGTTCGCAGTCGAATATCTGTGTGTGGTGGGGGCAGTTCATCGGTTTCATCGCGAAGAGATGGCCTTCTCTTGTCTGTATCTTGAAAAGTTCTTCGGAAAATTTCGCCCAGTGGCCGGAGGTCTCGTATAATTCTTTTTTGGTGATATGCGGAATAGTCACCTTTTGAAATCCCTTTGCTTTTCGGAGTTCCCAAACGTAATCATTCAAAAGTTCACGTACCAAGGTTCCTTTCGGAGTCCAGAGGGGAAGTCCGGGACCTACGAGTTCGGAGAATACAAAAAGCCCCATTTCTTTTCCGAGTTTTCTGTGGTCGCGTTTTTTTGCTTCTTCGAGGAACGCGATATATTCATCAAGGTCTTTTTCCGTTTCAAAAGCGAGTCCGTAAATGCGCGTGAGCATTTTGTTTTTCTCGTCGCCTCTCCAGTACGCTCCGGCTACGCGGTCGAGTTTGAAACTATTCGTGTCGATTTCGCCGGTATCTTCAACATGCGGTCCTTCGCAAAGATCCGTAAAGTTTCCCGTTTCGTAGACGCTCACCTTTTCTCCTTTTGCGATAATCCCTTCAATGAGTTCCATCTTGTACGGGTTATCTGCAAAAAGCTTGCGCGCTTCGTCGGCGCTCAACTCTTTGCGGACAAAAGGAAGTTTTCGCCCGGCGAGTTTCTTCATCGTTTTTTGAAGAGACTTCAAGTCTTCGGTGGCGGGAACTTTTCCTTCTGAAAATTCAATATCGTAATAGAAACCATTGTCCACCGGGGGCCCGATAGTGAGCTTTGCTTTTGGGTCGTGCTCGAGCGCCGCCATCGCCAAAAGATGAGCGAGGGAGTGGCGGATCTTATATAGTTTTTCTGCGTGTTCCATAAGATTAAAAATTATTGTTTCTATAAAATAAAAAACAGACTCAAATAAATGGTCTGCCTGGACGTGCGGAATATTTCCGCTCGCGGTTCCACCGGGCTTCCGCGCCAAGGCGCGGCACTCTCTTTTGTAAGGGATTGGGACGTGCTTCCGTCGCCCTTTTCGGACTTGTGGTTGGTATCCACAACGATCTCCCCTTTAATATATCAAGTATATCGTTCGCGGAGAAAAATACAAGGAAAAAGAAAAACGGCAGGGAATACCTGCCGTTTGGATTTATTCAGTACCCGAATCCGATCTTATGATCCATCGGAAAAACGGAGCTAGCCTCGGTATTGCCTCAGCAATCCCAAAAAAGATTCCAAAAGCGATGGCGTAGACGAGTCCTAAAATGATTCCAACAATAATTCCGTCTACGAATCCAAAAATCATTCCAATAACAAACATTCCGCAACTGATCGCGGAAGCTATGGAACAAAAAAGAATAGTGTTTTCGGAGGGAATCCCGAGACTCTTGCCTTGGATGACTACAAAGAACATCACGATGAGTGGTAACGCAATGATGTCTGTCCATCGAGAGATAGAAGAAGGTAAAAATGCTACTTCTGGAACAGGGGCGTACAGGCTCCACATGTACCAGAATAGCGCGACAATCAGGGCTGAACAAATTCCGACCCCAAAACTTACGAGGGCACATTTTTTATTAGGCCACGGCATCCACCACATCTTAATACCTCTTTGGTTAAAAAGGAGGAGACAGAACCCTATTAAATGTAGCATAAATAAATTTATTTGTCAAATAACAAAAACATCACTCGTTGTAAAAGAAAAACGGCAGGGAATACCTGCCGTTTGTTTTTATGCGCATTTCGGCGCTTTTTCCGATTCAAATTCTTGGACTTTCTTTGGATACCACCAGCTCGCGAAGGATCGCGCCCATACGATTGTGTAGTAAAGAGTCAGGGCGAAGACCCCCCACTGGCAATGTACGAATGCCGTAACGAACCAAAACGGCTGTGCCGCCAATATGACGACCGGCGTCCACCGGCTTTTTATCGCCGTAAGACATGGGGTCAAAAGGCCGAAAACGATGATCATTACCTGCGATACTATCTCGCAGGTATCCGTAACTGCTACCCACTGTGATAGCTCATTAAAAATGTTCATTTAAGGTGCACCGAAAGAGTTAGAATGCTATTATATATAATACACTAAAAAACTATATTTGTCAAACAAAATCCGCCCCGAGTGAGGGGCGGAGGATTCACTTGCACTTCAGTTCTTTTCGGGCGTCTTTATACGCTTCTCGAGTATCATCCAGTGAGATGGCGAGGTCGTAGGAAATACAGGCATTTTTAATATCGTTTTTCTTTTGATAGATTTGTCCGGCCAAAAAATGATACCGTCCCGCTTCGTTTTCAAACATTGTAAGAAGCGGTTTGTGGTCTCCGAGCCGAAATTTTTCTTGTGCTTCTTCCCACTGTCGATAACTCAAAAGGGTGTCGCACGAAATCGCGTTTGTCTGTGTTGCCCGATAATATGAAACGACTCCGATGTTGATTATGGCGATAGTGATGACTAAAAAAAGGAAAGAGAGAAATTTTTCGCAGGCTTTTTTTGATCTGTTCATACGGGACCTCCGTATAATAGAAAATTCTTTTGTTATCTTATTCCGCTTTGTCCAAAAACGCAAACAGGTCTATTCGGGTAAATATTTTCGCTTTTTCAATTTTTCGGGCAAATAATCTTGCTTCGCTTCTTCCGCGTTCGCAAATTCGGGCGTGTATTTATACCCGTCGCCGTAGCCGATTTCTTTCATAAGTTTAGTTGAAGCGTTTCGGATATGCAGAGGGACCGGTTCATTGGGGAAATTTTTGATATCGTTTTGCACCGCCATATAAGCCGTATAGAGAGCGTTGGACTTTTTTGATTTTGCCATATATACCACAGCCTGAGCGAGGTTCACATTGCATTCGGGTACTCCAATAAAATGGCACGCCTGGTATGTGGCGATTGCCTGCGGAAGTGCAAGTGAATTCGCGATGCCGATATCTTCCGAAGCAAAACGTACGAGGCGTCTTGCTATGTAAAGAGGATTTTCTCCGCCCTCTATCATTCTCCCGAGCCAGTAGAGCGCGGCATCAGCGTCTCCTCCGCGCATAGACTTATGAAGTGCGGAAATAATATTATAATGTTCTTCGCCTGTCTTGTCGTAGAGAAAGCGGGAAGTTTGTAAAACTTGCTTTACCAGTTCTTTGGTTATTTTTTTTGATTGAGAAGCGCAGGCATCGAGAGCGTTTAACGCCACACGAGCGTCCCCATTCGAAAAGATGGAAATAATTTCGATTGATTTTGCATCGGCTTTTACCTTTTCTTTTCCCAATCCTCGGGTTTTGTCGGCGAGCGCGCGTTTTAAAAGTTCCGCGATATTTTCTTCTTTAAGCTGTTTTAATACGAATACGCGGGAACGCGAAAGGAGCGCCGAGATCACTTCGAAACTCGGGTTTTCCGTTGTCGCTCCGATAAGCGTTACCGTCCCTTTTTCCACGTGCGGTAAAAGTGCGTCTTGCTGGGCTTTGTTCCAGCGATGGATTTCATCTATGAAAAGAATTGTCTTTCTGTTTTCAGATCGGTTTTTCTCCGCCTGTACAATCACTTCACGCAGGTCCTTTACCCCCGACCCGACCCCTGTGAGTTCCAGAAAATCTGATTTTGTTTCTTTTGCGATAATTCTTGCGAGGGTTGTTTTTCCTGTTCCTGGGGGGCCCCAAAATATAAGGGAGGGAACGCTATCTTGCGCGATAGCTTTTCTGAGGAAAGTTCCTTCTCCGATAAGTTCAGTTTGCCCTAAAAACTCACCCAGGTTGATTGGGCGCATCCGGTCTGCAAGTGGGGAGGTTTTAATGCCTGTTTCCATAAGAAGATAGTAGCACTTTTGAAATTATTGTAAAAAAACGTTATTCTGATACAATACGCAAATAATTAAAATAACTTAAATTTCACTACTATGGGAGTCAAAGATTTTTTTGTTAAGAAATTAATACAGTCAAAATTAAAAGGAATCCCCGAAGAACAGCAAGAGCAGATTATTGCTCTCGTTACCGAGAATCCCGAGCTTTTTGAGAAAATCGGAAAAGAGATTCAGCAAAAAACCAAAGAAGGAAAAAGCGAGATGGCCGCTTCAATGGAGGTAATGCGCAAATACCAGGCCGAAATACAGAAATTGATGATGAAGGGAAAATAGCCTGTATTCCAAAATCTCGTACTTAAATTTCCGCCCCCCCCCTCTTAGAGGAAGCGGATTTTTTTTATTGACGAAAATTCCAATACGCGTTCATCGTGTAATTCCAAAGACCTACGAAGCACCCAATCAAAAAGCGGGCAAGGAGATAAGGAATTCCGAATCCTTCAACAAGGGTACGCATGAAAAGTATTACCATCACAATTCCTCCAAGAGCGATTGCGACGAAACGCATATATCCGTCTGCTAATCCACGAGTACTTTCTTCAAATGCATACGACCTTGCGGTAACATAATTTACGCTGATTGAAATGCTGAAGGCGATAGTAGCTGATATGAGATAATAAATACCGAGGAATTCGGTTAAAAGATAAAGAAGAGCAAGGTCGAGTGCGAAGGAAGAACTTGCGGTAACGGTATAGCGCAAAAATTGCGCCGTTCGAGCATTCGCCCTTCCTCCCAGGGTAACAAATTTTTCTAGTTTGTTTTTAATATTTTTTCTCATAGACCCCTTTATCATATCAAGTTGTTGAAAGAATAAAAAGTTGCGTTTCTCTTGTCCAACCTTTGTTTTCTTCACTTTGTGTGGTATTGTTTTGAATGTTAAAAACAATATATTTATGTCACTATCTATCGGAATCGTCGGTCTGCCAAATGTTGGAAAATCAACGCTGTTCAACGCGCTGACGGAAAAAAGCGTGCCTGCGGAAAACTATCCGTTTTGTACCATAGACCCGTCGGTCGGCATTGTTGCCGTGCCGGATGCGCGGATCGAAAAACTCGATGCGTTTTCACACTCCAAAAAGAAAATTCCCGCGGTAATAGAATTCGTGGATATTGCAGGGCTTGTAAAAGGAGCGGCGGAAGGGCAGGGGCTCGGCAATCAATTTCTCTCTCATATTCGCGAAACCGACGCCATTGCGGAGGTGGTTCGCATTTTTGAAGACGACAATATTATTCACGTTTCGGGCGGGATAAATCCTCTCGATGATATCGGAGTTATCAATCTCGAACTTGTTCTCGCCGATATGCAGACGGTAACGAAACGCCTCGCCAATATCGAACGCGATGTGAAGCGTGGGATGAAAGAAGCGATAGAAGAAAAAACGGCTCTCGAGAAAGTCGCTGTAGCTCTCGAGGCGGGAAAGCTTGCGAGTTCGGTTCCTCTCGACGAGAAAAAAGAATTGCCATATGTGAAAGCGATGCACCTGATTTCTCGAAAACCAATTTTATATGTTTTGAACAAGCGCTCAGGCGGAAAAAATCTTGATGAGATAAAAGATAAAAGATGGGATGAGCTTCTTGCTTTTGTGAAAGAGAGCGGTGCGGAATATGTTGTTGTGGACGCGAAGATAGAAGGGGAATTGAAAGAGTTTCAAGGTGAAGAACGCGAGATGTTTCGCTCGGAAATGAATGCGCCGAAAGATGACGGAATAAACGATCTCATCAGGAAAAGCTACGACCTCCTCGGACTTATGACCTATTTTACGACGGGAGAAGACGAGACTCGCGCGTGGACGATAAAGAAAAATTCCACAGCGCCGGAAGCGGGAATGGCAATACACACGGACTTCAAAGACAAATTCATCCGCGCGGAAGTAATTCACACCGATAAACTTTTAGAATCTGGTTCATATGCGAACGCGAGAGAAAAAGGCTTGGTGCGAACGGAGGGCAAGGAATATGTAGTCCAAGACGGCGATGTGATTGAGTTCCGAATCTAAACATTAAAACAAAAACCCGCTACGATTTTACTCGTAGCGGGTTTTTTTCTACTTTCTACAACTCTACATTCTACTTTCTCGCTTTGAGCGCTGCGTGAGCGGCAGCCAGACGCGCAACGGGGATGCGCAACGGCGAGCAGGAAACATACGAGAGGCCGATAGAATGGCAGAACGCGATAGAGCGGGGTTCACCGCCATGCTCTCCGCAGATACCGACTTTGAGATCGGGTCGGACGGAGCGTCCGGCTGTTACCGCGATTTCCATCAATCTTCCGACGCCGTTTATATCCAAGATTTCAAATGGGTTGTCGGCCAAGATTCCGTGTTCGTTGTAGAACGGCAGGAACTTGTTTTCCGCATCTTCGCGAGAGAACGAGAATGTTCCCTGAGAAAGGTCATTCGTTCCGAACGAGAAGAATTCGGCGGTTTTTGCCAATTCATCGGCTCGAAGACATGCGCGTACCGTTTCCATCATTGTCCCGAAAGTAAATTTCACGCTGATTCCGCGTTTCGTTTTGATGTCTTCCACAATTTCTTTTGTGAAAGCAAGCATCGGTTCGATCTCCTTTACGCTTACTACTTGCGGAATCATTATTTCCGGAGCAACGGAGATTCCTTTTTCTTCGCAATCCGCGGCGGCGTGCAAAATGGCGCGCAACTGCATTTTGTAAATTTCAGGATCGGTCAATCCGAGACGTACTCCGCGATGTCCGAGCATCGGGTTTGTTTCCCGAAGGACTCGTACCGCGCCGAGAAGTTTTTGGAATTTTTCGAGTTCCGGAGTTCCTTTTGCTTCGGCTATTCTGTCGAGCAGGTCTAACTCACCCGGCAAGAATTCGTGAAGTGGCGGATCAAGCAAACGTACGGTAACGGGAAGCGGTGCCATTGTTTTGAAAATCTGCACGAAGTCTTCCTTTTGCATCGCGTAGAGTTTTTCTAAAGCGTCAGTCCGTTCCTCATCAGTATCAGCGACAATCATATCTACCATAATCGGCAGACGGTCGGTATCGTTAAACATTCGTTCTGTCCGCACCAAACCGATACCGGTAGCTCCGTATTCGCGCGCTTTTTTGGCGCCGTCCGGAGTGTCTGCATTCGCGCGTACTTTGAGCTTTGCGAATTTGTCGGCAAACGAGAGGAGCGTTTTGAGGTCATCGGAAAACTCAGGAGGAGTCACGGGGATTTCGCCCAAGTAAACATTTCCGGTACTTCCGTCGATCGTAATAGTATCACCCTCGGAAAGAGTATGTCCGCCGGCAATCGCTTTCTTTTCACGGACATCAACTTTGATTCCTTCCGCTCCGGCTACGCACGGTTTACCCATACCTCGCGCGACTACTGCCGCGTGAGAGGTTTTGCCTCCGCGACTCGTGAGAATTCCCACAGAGGCGAAGAAACCATGAATGTCTTCGGGCTTCGTTTCTTCGCGGACGAGGATTACCTTCCATCCTTCGTCACGGCGCTTTTCGGCGTCATTTGCGTCAAAAACAATTCGCCCCGATGAAGCGCCCGGTGATGCCGGAAGCCCCGTTGCGATAGACTGCATTCCATGATTTTTTGCGAGTTGAGGAGAAAGGAGCTGGGTGAGGTCATCTGGTTTGATACGGAGAACCGCTTCTTCTTCAGTGATAATTCCTTCCTTTGTCATTTCTATGGAAGTGCGAACCTGCGCGACGGTGTTCATTTTTCCGTTGCGAGTTTGTAAACAGTAGAGGATACCTTTCTCGATGGTGTACTCATAGTCCTGCACTTCGTGATAATGTGTTTCCAATTTATTTCGGAGCTCTACTAATTGTCGATACATTTCAGGCATTTCGGTAGCGAGTTCTGAAACCGCTTTCGGAGTGCGAATACCGGCGACGACGTCTTCGCCTTGCGCGTTTGTGAGGTATTCTCCATACATCACGTTTTCGCCGGTTCCCGGGTCACGTGTGAAGCCTACGCCTGTGGCGGAGTCATCTCCCATATTACCAAAGACCATCGTAACGACGTTTACGGCTGTGCCGTTTGCCATCTCTTTGGTGATCTTGAATTGTTTACGATAATCTTTTGCCCGCTTGCCGTTCCACGAGCGAAATACGGCGAGGACGGCGATTTCGAGTTGTTCGTACGGGTCGCTCGGAAATGCTTTTCCGGTGTGGCTTTGAACGACTTCTAAAAATCGATGAGTCGTTTCCTTTAAATCTTTTGCGGAAAGATCTACATCTTTTGTGACTCCCGCATCTTTTTTGATTTCATCAAAAACGTCATCAAACTTTTCATCCGGTACGCCGAGCGCGACTTTTCCAAAAAGCTGTACGAAACGACGATAGGCATCCCACGCAAATCTCTCGTTTTTTGTTTGAGAGATAAGTCCGAGGACCGTTGTTTCGTTCAACCCGAGATTGAGAATCGTATCCATCATCCCGGGCATCGACATTGCGGAACCCGAACGTACCGAAACGAGCAAAGGATTTTCGGAGGAACCGAAAGTTTTCCCTGATTGCTTTTCTATATCTCCCATCTCCTGGCGAATTTCTTCTTTGAGAGAGGAGGGAAGAGGAGCGGATTCGTCCGCCAGATAATCAAGACATGCTTCTGTTGATATAACAAAACCGGGGGGAACATTCAGCCCGATTTGCGTCATCTCGCAAAGGTTTGCACCCTTACCACCGAGAAGCATTTTGTCTTTGCCGTTACCTGCTTTAAAACTAAAGACTGATTTTTTATTCATCTATCCTTTATACCTCATCTTTGGTTGCGATGTCTATCGTATGTTTTCAACAGTTATGCTGTTATGTGAGAGAATAATGACACTCCTCAATGTTTTTGTTTTTCTTTTCAGTTGAGATATACTATTTTGTATGCAAGAAAAACAATCCATAGAACAAGACTTCGGGGAAAACGGTGAAATAGATGTTCTCCGCGAGGCGGCTCTTGATGCGGGAATAAAAGTAAAGCTCCCTCCGAAAGATTCGGGGGCGTACAATCGATTGTACAGTGCGGCTAAAAGATATTCTGATGCGGTTCACAAAGATATCACCGGAACATATGGCGGAGGAATGATACTTCAGAGAGAACGGCGCGAAGCTCATCATGAATTATGTAAAATACTTTTTGGGACAGACTACGGGAATACCTCCGCTCCTGATATAAAAATGGCCTCGAATTTCGCCCATCTTCTCGCCGGGAGGGAACAATATGTCCAATAACGAGGGTTTCGGGGGTTCATTATTGACTTTAGAGGCTATTATGATAGTATACCAGGTATGTTAAAAATACGTTTACAGAGAGTCGGACGAAAGAATGACCCCGCGTTCCGGGTTGTTTTGACTGATTCCAAGAAAGCGGCGAATAAGAGTGGTTTCGTTGAAATCCTCGGTTCGTACAACGCTCGCCATGGAAAGCCTGAAATCAAGGCCGATCGTGTCAAATACTGGATGTCTGTCGGAGCAAAGCCTTCGGATACGATTCACAATCTGCTCATAAACGAGAAGATTATCACCGGGAAGAAAATAAACGTTCTCCCGAAAAAGTCGCCTATCAAAAAAGAGGGCGCAAAAGAAGTTGCAGAAGCCACCCCAGCAGCCTAGTGCTATTTTGGGTCTATCCACAGGAGGGACCCTCTTTTGCGTTGACATTTACAATGGTAGGTTTATAATGTGTAGTATATTAAGTGATGGGCAGTACGTTTTGGTCGACAGACTGCTTGTACCTTAAAAAACAGGGCGAAGGCTCTGATTACAAAGAATAAGAAGATTAAGAAATCAGTAAATATGGAAAAGCATTTAGATCAGGAGTTTCTGGAGTTCGTAGTTAAAAGCTTGGTAGACAACCCGTCTGCCGTCAAGATCAACCGCACGGTTGATGAAATGGGAGTCCTTTTGATCCTCGACGTCGACCCGATGGACATGGGCAAAATTATCGGTCGCGGTGGTAAAACCGCACAGGCTATCCGTTCTCTCCTCCGCGTAGTCGGAATGAAGAACCACGCTCGCGTTACCTTGAAGGTCAACGAGCCGGCCGGAAGCACTCGTGGCAGAGTTGCAAACGCTGTCGACGATGCTATCGAAGACCTCAAACTTTAATTTCAATTTGGCTTGAAAAGCCACAAAAAGTGTGTTACCGTAATGGTGACACATTTTTTGTTTAAAAGACAACGTAGAGGGTAGAAAGTAGAAAGTAGAAGACGGCCGTCGGCTCTACCTTCTACTTTCTACATTCTACTTTCTAATATTATGCTTACTTTTCACATCATTTCATTATTTCCACAAGCACTTGATTCGTATATAAGCGAATCGATTTTGGCGCGCGCGCAGGAAAAGAAGCTCATCAAGATCAAGTTTGTGAACCCGCGTGATTTTGCGGAAGGGAAATGGAAAAAAGTGGACGGTCGTCCTTACAGCGGAGGGCCCGGAATGGTTTTACTCCCACAGCCTCTTCTTCGAGCTGTTGCGAAGGCAAAAGGCAGAGCGTCTTTAAATAAAAAATGGAAGGTGGTCATTTTTTCTCCCGGCGGTACTGTTTTTACGAATACCTATGCTAAAAATATCGTTGATAAAAAAGTTACTGATATTATTCTTATTTGCGGACGGTACGAAGGAATCGACGCCCGTGTGAAAAAAATTCTGAAAGCCGAAGAAGTTTCCATCGGCGACTATGTGCTTACCGGAGGGGAATTGCCCGCAATGATTTTTATGGACGCGCTTTCCCGCCAGATCAAGGGGGTCCTCGGAAAATTTGAATCTTTGGAAGAGAACCGCGTTTCCAGCCATGAGGTCTATACTCGCCCTGAAATCTTGGAATGGAAAGGAAAGAAACACCGAGTGCCGAAAGTCCTCCTCTCGGGAGATCATAAAAAGATTGAGGAATGGAAGACGGGACGACAAGTATAAGTATTTGGTATAGGTATTTGGTATACGACGATGAGTGTCCGTCGCCGAAGCGGGGTTGTACCCCGCTTCGAAATGTTTGAAATGTCTTTATTATATCTCAAAAAATTAAAGGTCATTTAAAATCTCAAATGTTTCGGACCGAGGTACAACCTCGCTCCGGCGACAAAAAATACGAAATATTGACAAGATGTGTACTCTGTGATACAATACTTTCGGCATTAATTCTTTTTCATATTCGGAGGTTTCTATGGAAATCTTGAGCGTTGCTCTCACTTTTCTTCTTTTTCTCGCTTTCTCTTTCGGAGTCGGCGGGGCTATCGGATTCGCTCATAAGCTTGTTTGTCGGGATTACACCGGAACGTACCTAATCTTGAAGATTGCCGTCTTCTTGAGTCTGGCATCGACCTTCGTTGGTCATTTGGATAGTCCTCCCGACGAGAGGATTTCTCTCCTCATTCTTGTTTTATGCGTCGTTTCCTTCCTGAGAGGAGTGACTTTCGGAAGCGAATGGATGCGAGTAAAACTTCGTTAATCTTTTTTAGGAGAAACCGTTGTGGAGATTTTTACTTCTTTGAAAGAACTTCTTCCTCCAATCCTTTTGCTTGTGGCGTCGTTCGGTGTTGGTATGCTCACGGGATACATCATTTTTCATGTTTTTCCGAAGGGGGAGTATCGGCACAGACTCTTAAGCGCTCTTCATTCCGGCATCCTCATGTCCTGCTTTATTCTTGTCGCTACCCGCCTTATCGAGGTCGGCTTCTATGTAGGGCTCTGGTTTCCGGTCGGAATGCTCATCGCTTGTGCCATTATGTACGGCAAGGGTATCACTCTCGGCTCCGATTATATAAAAGAAGAGCTTTAAGCTCTCAAAACGCCCCGATTCAGTTCGGGGCTTTTTTATTTCGTCGAGCGAGCGGACAAAATGAAATTGTGAGCAAATCGAACTCAATCGGGAATACCTCACCCCTTGGGACGGGGATGACCTTTATATCCACTTTTCCGTGGCGGGTCTTTTTCTCTTTATGTTATACTAATCTCATGATTCTGGATCCTGATGCTTTGGTAAAAAAATTATTACTTGCCGACACTGCGTGTATTGCCGACCTTGGTGCTGGTTCCGGTATTTTTACTATTGCTGCAGCACGGTGCGCAAGAAATGGTACGGTCTATTCGATTGATATTCAGAGCGGGCTTCTCCCCCTTATTATAAAGAACGTTGACGCACGTGGAATTAACAACGTCGAAGTGATTGTCGGAGATATCGAAGAGGTGGGCGGTACTAAATTGAAAGATTCTGCCGTGGATGCTGTTATTTTGGCAAATACTTTATTTCAAGCAAGAGAGAAGCGAAATCTCGTGAAAGAAATTCAGCGCATTCTTAAGCCAGGAGGAAAATTGCTTTTAGTTGACTGGGCACAGGGTCCTTTTGGGGTTGGCCCCAGGCGTGAAGAAATTGTCTCTCCCGAAACCACTCTTAAACTTTTTTCTGAAGAAGGATTTTCTCTCAAAGAAGAAGTTCCCGCAGGAGAACATCATTATGGAATGATCTTTTTAAAAAATAAAACTATATGAAAAACACCCAGCTTATAATAATGATCATCTTCGGAATATTCATTGTTTTCGGAGTGTTCGTTTTTGGCGGATTCATTCCAAGTCCGAAAGATCCGACGAAAGAAGCAACGAAAGGAAATTTGATTGTTTGGGGGACTGTTCCGGCATTGGTGATGAATAGCGTGATACTTGCAAACGTTACATCTCAATATCAGGAGCTTTCCGTGAAGTATATTGAAAAGCGTCGCGCGGAATTTGAAACTGACCTCATCGAAGCTTTGGCCGCAGGAACCGGCCCCGATATGGTTATCTTGCCGAATGATCTTTTTGTTCGTTTTATTACACAGATTGAACCTTTTGATCCGCTTGCTTATTCCGAACGGAATTTCCGAGATACTTTTATTGATAACGGATTGACTTTTGTGCAGGATCAGTCTGTTTATGCTCTCCCCATATGGACAGACCCTCTCGTAATGTATTGGAACCGCGATATGCTTTCGAGTGCTAATGTTGCCCGAGCTCCGATGTATTGGGATGAATTCTATCTTCTTGCCCCGGCTCTTACAAAACGTACAGAAGGAAACGAGATTCAAAAAAGCGCTGTTTCTTTTGGTGAATTCCGAAATGTCACGAATGCCAAAGAAATTCTCTCGACGATTATTCTTCAGACGGGAAATCCTCTTGTTCGATATAGCGGAGGAGTGTTTACTGTTACCGCATCCGGAGATGGCACGGCTATTCCTTCCATCGATACCTCTCTTCGATTTTTTACGGATTTTGCGGATCCTCTCAAGCCGGTATATTCATGGAATCGCTCTTTGGCGGAATCGAAAGACGCTTTCCTCGCGGGCGATCTCGCTTTTTATTTCGGATTTGCAAGTGAGCTTTCCGACATTAGAATAAAAAATCCAAATTTGAATTTTGACGTAGCGGCGATGCCTCAGATCAGAGATAATTCGTACAAGATGACCTATGGAAAGATTGGCGGAGCTGCCGTAATGAAAGTATCAACTCAGAAGCCTCAGGCATTTCTCGTAGCACAATTATTCTCTTCAGCAGAAGCGTCGAAAGCAATAACCGAAAGTCTCTCTACTCCGCCCGCAAGGCGCGATCTCATCTCTGCTCCTCAAAAAGACCCATTCCTTCAAATGTTCTATGCGGGCGCTTTGATCAGTCGCTCGTGGCTTGATTTTCAGCCCGACAAAACTTACGATATTTTGCGTACGGCAACGGAGTCCATTCTTTCGGGAAAAAATACTATTTCTCAGGCAACCTCTATGGTTCAGGCAGAATTCAGTTTATTGGCAAAAATGAAATCACAATAAAAATATGAAATTAAAATTCAGAACATTTTTCATAAATACAGTCGTTTTCTCGGGAATAATCCTCTTTGCTTCGTCGGCGTTTGCTCAAACACATCTCGTTTCTCCCACTCCCGGAGTCGGTTCTCTTGGGGAGTTTATTGATACGATTCTCGGAATCGTTATCCGCGTTATGATTCCCGTTCTCACTGTCTTTATTATTTATGCCGGCTTTCTTTTTGTGTCGGCCAATGGAGACGAAAAAAAGATTACAACAGCTCGTCAGACTTTTTACTGGTCGTTCGTCGGAGGGGCAATCCTTCTCGGCTCGGTTCTTATTGCCCGCCTTATTGGTGGGACGATCGCCCTCGTCGCTTCTTAGCTTTGCAAAAAACATGAAAAGAAATCTTAAAAATCATATTTCGAAATATTCAATCTTTCTTTCAATCCTTTTTTTAGCGTCTCCTGTATTTGCGGTGAAAAAAAAGGTAGATAACGTAACTCCGGAAATCGGTTCTGTCGGCGATTTTATCCAGTCTCTTTTGGGGATAGCTATTCGCATTGGTGTTCCGATTGCTACAATTTTTATTATTTGGTCCGGATACCTCTTTGTTTCAGCACAAGGAGATACGACAAAAATTGCTTCAGCCCGAAAAACATTCGTGTGGGCTTGTATTGGTTTGGCGGTACTTCTCGGTGCATGGGCTATAGCGAGCGCTATTCAAGGAACAATCAGTTCTCTTGCGGGATAAAAAATAAAATAAATTTTTATGAAAAAAACATCATTTTACGGTATTCTTCTTTCTCTCATTCTGCTCCCATCTGTCGCTTTCGCGGCGCCGTCTTCTTTTCGCGACATACTTCAGCTTCTCATTGTGCTTCTCGGTAATTTTATGAAAGTTCTCTATGCCGCCGCATTTGCTGCTTTTTTCTGGGGAGTATTTCTGTTTATTTTGAATACGAGCGATGATAAAAAGCGGGGAGAAGCAAAGGCGTGGATGTTTTGGGCGGTGATTGCCATATTTGCAATGCTTTCCGTGTGGGGTTTGGTGGGGCTTCTTGTCAACACGTTCGGACTTTCAGGGAACGCTATCCCCCAATTATAGAGAGAGGGATATGATTTTAATTTTTTAAACTATCATGAAAAAAAATATTTATTTTCTCGCGACGTTTCTCTCGATATCCGTGCCGGGAATTGTTTTTGCCGCGGAAGATCTTTTGGATATTATGGATATCTTCGTTTTGTTTTTTGGGTATATGGTGGGAATGCTTGGTATTGCCGCCGTTGCCGCTTTCTTTTGGGGTATCGCGATATTCATTATGAATACGAGTGATGATAAAAAGAGGGAGGAGGGAAAACAATGGATGCTTTGGAGTATCGTCGCCCTTTTCGTTATGGTGACCCTTTGGGGGATTCTCGGCTTTATTTCGCGATCATTCGGAGTCCTTCCTTCACCCCTTCCTCCTCTTGGGTAGTAAATAGAGAATTAAATATCCACACATTCTTTTTTACTTCCCATTCCGCATCTGCTACAATAGTTCGTATAAGAACATAAAAATTCCGCTCGGTCTGCGATCGTCATTCCGGGTAGGTCGAAATTATTAACGTAAATATTTTTTTATGAAAAAAGCATTAATTATCTCCGCAATTTTGACCCCTGGTTTGGCATCTGCGCAGGGAAATATCATCACTTTCGTTGCGATGATCAGTCGCATCGTCAATCTACTCGTACCGATTGTTTCCACTCTCGCCGTCGTATTCTTCTTCTACGGTTTAGCAAAATACATCTTAAACTCAGGAGACGAAGACAAGCGTAAAGAGGGTAAAGATATCATGATCTGGGGAATTCTCGCTATGTTCGTTCTCGTAACGATCTGGGGAATTATCGGATTCTTGCAAAGAACTCTTGGTACCACAGGAGGACCGGAAAGAACCAATATTATCGTCCCCGACGTCTATCCGAGTCAGGTTATCTAGCTTTCCGTAAGTTCAAAACAAAGAACGCTCCCTTAATGGGGCGTTCTTTGTTTTTAAACGAAAAAAATATCCACATATTATTTTACTTACCATAACTCCTTTGGTACAATATATCGTATGTAACATATCCGTCCGAAACTTCCAATAAAAATTTCGGGCAGGTCGAGTTTTTATAAGGTAAATTTATTTAATTTTTTATGAAAAAAGCATTCATTAGTGGCGCATTGTGGGCAGCTCCTATTTTTGCGTTTGCTCAAGGCCAAGCAAATCCGGGGGGAACCCTCGAGAGTTTAGTTAGAGACGTCGTTGGGCCGGTTGTTAATCTTCTCGTACCGCTCGTTTCCACTCTCGCCGTCGTATTCTTCTTCTATGGTTTAGCAAAATACATCTTAAACTCAGGAGACGAAGACAAGCGTAAAGAGGGTAAAGATATCATGATCTGGGGAATTCTCGCTATGTTCGTTCTCGTAACGATCTGGGGAATTATCGCCTTCATTCAGAGAACTCTTGGTACAACAGGAGGACCTGTCGGAGCAAGAGATATCTATACTCCGGGAGTCGGACAATCCTGTGTTGGAGGCATCTGCCCCACGCTTTAATCTCTATGAACTTGTTCGTCGAGACAGCTTACGCCGCTCCGAGTGATTTTGATGCCTTGATTGTAAAGATTTCCGAAAATATACTCAATCCGTTTATTGCTTTTCTTTTTGTCCTTGCGACCGTGTATTTTCTTTTTGGTCTCGTTCAATTTTACATTGCGGGAGACAACGAAGAGTCACGAAAAAAGGGTCAAAGTCATATGGTTTGGGGTATCGTCGGAATGTTTATTATGCTGAGTGTATTCGGAATCATGAGAGTCATTGTAAATACTCTCGGTATAAATCTCGGAGAGTTTGGAGCAACTATTCCTTAAAACGAATATTAAAAAACCGTCCGTTTTCTGCGGGCGGTTTTTTTAATTTTGTTCGTTGAGTAACAGCTTTTATTTTGATAGTATTAGATTATGAAAAGACTAAAAACATATTTTATAGTTTTAGGACTCATTTTTCCGTCTTTGGTTTTTGCTCAGTCCACTATTTGGACGGTGCTTTATACTATCAGTGCGGTTATAAAATACATGGTGACTATCGGCGGAACTCTTGCCGTCGTCGCGTTCTTTTATGGTATCGCCATATTTATCCTAAACGCAGACAATGAAGAAAGAAGAAAAGAAAGCAAATCTATTTTGTATTGGGGGGTAATAGCATTGTTTGTAATGACCACCATCTGGGGAATCCTCGGTTTTATGCAAAGAACATTTCAAAGCCGTCTCGGCCCCGGGGCCGTTCAGATAAATATTCCTGTCATTTAATTTTGGCAATAAAAAAAGGAGGAGCAAACGCTCCTCCTTTTGCGCATTGCGCGCGAAGAGTTAAAAGAACTGATTCCAGAGTCCCGGAATGAAAACGGTCACCGCAACGAAGCGGACGATGTTTTCGAAATCGAATGCCGGTACGTGTCGTCCTTTGTGAAGAATGACAAGAAGTGCAAAAACTCCGGCTGGAACCCACCACCATGGTACGAGGGGGTCTGAAGGAAACATTACTCCGCTGGAAAGAAACTTGTGGTAAACCACGTGTTCCTCTCCGTAAGCAAAGAACCAACCGTTCATCCAGCTTATTATCGTCAAGATAACGCCGGATACTACCGTTGCTATGGCTAAAAGCGTTTGGCTGTATTTGTTTCCAACCGACATTAAAGTGGTAAGGGCTGTCCATGTTATCCCGTAGTACAGAAGTCCCGTAAGCGGAATATATATCTGACCAACCGGTGCGACATATCCTTCAAATTCAACCCCCCCGTTTCCGAAGAGATTCATATTGAATGTCGCGAGAATCCCGAGAAGAAGGAATGCAAAATACAATCTTCCGTCGGAGAGGATACCTTGCTTCCCGGGGGCTTGTACTGCCGTTCCCGACGGTGCTACCGGAGCCGTGCCTGCTTGCGCGGGTCGCCCCTTTTGCATCCCGTAGATTTTTTGTCCGAGCCAAACGAGAAGTATCGTTCCTGCAATTCCGGTACCGACCGGTATTTTTTCGAACAATTCTTTCCATGGAAGATTCGGAAGCGCGTATTGGTATACAAGATATCCGAACGCTCCGACAACCGTCGAACCCCATATCCACGCGACAATGTTTTTTGCATTGACGGTGAAGCGAAGAAAGGCTAACCCGGTAAGCGCGAGTAAAATCGCTATTGCAAGGAAAAAGGAGAGAAAGAAATTTCCACCGCCCTCTCCTTCGCTTCCGGGCCAAAAGAACCAGACAATCAGGATGATGTATGACATCAATCCGACAGGTATCTTTTTCTTCGGGGTTCCGGGTTTGTTTTGAAACCCCGAGAGAAAACCGAGAAGGGAAGCTTGGGCGGAAGTGATTCCCGCGCCGAGTTTTCCTTTGATTGAAGAGAAAATTTTCTGCGCGTTCATTACTTCGTACCTTTCCGTTTCATACGCCGGATTTTAATTTCCGGTTTTGGTTGTTGCTGTGTAGGAACTGATTCCGTTGTTTCAACTTCGGAGTCTTCATCCTGAGACATTTTCCTGAACGGGTCCATCGCGGCGAACATATTTCTGTCGCTCAGGGAGAGTCCTTTTCCGTTCTCAAAAATGATAGTGCTTCCTTTTCCTGCGCCGACACGTTCGGTCATTTCCATTCGGCGAATTTCCATACCGCCGTCAAGCTCCGTAACAGCACCGTATGTCCGCGTAATGCGGTCTACCTCTGCGTCAGCCGCGAGTTTGATAACCCGATTCTGATATTCCTGCTTGGTAACGGCCGCCTCACCCTCTTTTTCAGCGACGAATTTGGCTTGCGCCGCGTCGCTAATCTTTTGGGTAAGTTCACCGCCAATTCCGCGAAGCCGGGCTTCCTC
>Ga0172379_10005170_pt1 | contig 18466 bp, 22 predicted proteins | sample GrowelOW334metaG_FD_119756 | JGI IMG/M metagenome (GOLD analysis project Ga0172379, IMG submission 119756) | Groundwater microbial communities from an aquifer near a municipal landfill in Southern Ontario, Canada - Groundwater well OW334 metaG | ecosystem: Environmental > Aquatic > Deep...
AAATTTCGTGCAAGCGCACTAGGCGGATTTCAAATGAGCCTCGGATTATGCGCACTCCCTGCTTCCCTTATTGCAGGAATACTATGGGACAATATTTCTCCTGCAGCACCATTTGTACTATCATTGGGACTAACAATAATTGCAATTGTTTTATTACACTTTGTTAAAGAAACTTAATAAATGAATTAAATTAGGCAGATAAAATAAAATAATCATTCAACTTGGTCAATTATTGATTTATTTATTTGTTGAGCCATGTTTTTATTTTTTGCAATGCTTAACTTCACCTCAGCTTTTGCAGAAACTATTTTTGCCAATTCTTCAAGGTTAAGATTTTCTAACTTTTTTACTTTCTTAAAAAAAGCATCAAGTGCAAGAGCCGTTTCTTTTTGGTAATTTGTTTGAATCACAAGAGATCCATGTGTAGAAATTGCATATTCTTTATCAAACTCTGAACGTGATGAAAGAATAGACACTTTTACGCCCAAATCCCTATAAAACTTTACAGTTAGTTTGTCTAAAATAGTGTTTCCTGTAATTAGAAAATAGGACTTTGTTCCCCCAGATAATAATTTAGTCATGAGTTTTCGTTCAGATTCAGGAAAAAGAATTGCTTCCCACATGTGATGCGTTTGATAACAATTGATATCCCCTTTTTCCGTTTTATTTGACTCGAGTGAATGCTGCCAAAACTTCATCATTTCAGCAATTGAATCAAAAGTAAATACAGACAAATCTTCCCCTATTGCATCAACGCGCTTACGTACAGGCGCAATTGAAAACAATTGTGAATGTAGCGCATCAATTTCTTTTTTTGCTTGGGAAATCCAACGTTTATCAATTGAATACTTAGAGTTTTCCTCTATTAATGCACCCGCAATAACTAACTCGTGCACAGCTTTTCTAACCCCTTGAAAAGTAACTTGCTTACCATGTCTTCTTTGCACCAAATTGGTTAATTGAATAATTTTTAGAGGAGATTCTTTTGTAAGAATTCCAAACACAATTGATTTCACAGAATCTTTCCTTCCAAAACAAAGTTCTAGTAATGAATCCATTAAACCATTAAGTTACATGGAATAGTTAAACCTTTTGGTTTAACAGAAATTGAACCCATAGTATATCTACCATAAAACCAGCAACTTCCTTACTATGAATAAAAAACTAATAATAATAGCTGGTGCAAGAGGAGATCTTGGAAAATTTTACTATGCTCACTTCCAAAAAAAATATGGTGCAAATTGTATTGGGCTAAGCAGCAAAATCAACTCCCCGAACACAGGATTACTCAAGATAGATTTGTTTGACAAAAACGCCTGCAGCACTTTTGTCCAAAACTTGAGGTTATCCAAATACAAAGAGATAATCTTGATTCATTCTATAGGAAGGTTTCTTTTCGAAGAAAAGGGCGTGCCAATAATTGATGAAAATCATGATGGAATTGAAGATGGAATTTATTTAACAAATGTAACAACTTTTCTCAATATTTCCCAGCCCTTAATTGAAAAAATACAAACCTTGCCAAATACATGTTTGACTTTATGTGCGATAGGATCAATTAGTGATAGGGAAATGGTTCCTTTTTGGCAATCCTTCTCAAAATCAAAGAATATATTGCGAGAATACATTCACGCAAACATATCCAAGAATGTTCACGGCGTGTTTATCAATATTTCAAGCACAGAGAAAGAAGAAGAAAGAATCTTTGCTCATAAAAAATATTGGTTATCTTCTAAAGAAGTTGTTAACGCAAGTGTTCGGGCGATTGAAGACAACAACCTATACTGGCAAGAGATTGACATACTCAAACCAGATCCAGAGTATTACCCCACATATTACAAAGACTACGAAGGGATATACAAAAAATGGATATTTGAATTATATGGAAAAAATATTTGAAACGTACTTTCCTAAGATTTACTTTTCAATTCGCACAATTCCCTGTGTTGCATCAACGGTTACTTTCATTCCATCCTTTAGAACTTTTGTTGCAGTAGTTGTTCCAATAATGCAAGGCTTTTTCATTTCGCGTGCTGTAATTGCCGCATGGGAAAGAATTCCGCCAGCATCGGTAACAAAGGCACTTGCTTTCTCCATTAATGGCAAAAACTCTGGGCGAGTCATTCCCGTAACAAGAATATCCCCTTCGTTAAAAACAGCATATCGTTTTGGATGAAGAATAATTCTCACAGTCCCTGAAACAATTCCTGCAAAAGCAGTTTTTCCTTTCAGAGTAGTTTCTTCTTTTGGTTTTAACAACCAATTTTTTATTTCTAAATACTCTTCACCAACAAATATTTGCTCCGCCCCATTATTGTACCAAATAACACAACCATTAGAGCGATCTTGCAAAGTTTTTTTTGAAGGAATAACTTTTTTCTTCAAATAATCCCGCAACTCGTTTTTTGTTAAACAAATAAAAAGTTCTTTTGGGATAGCTTCCTTTTCACCAACACTTGATTCAATTAATCGAACAACTTCTTCAACACCAGTGTAAACAGACTCTGTTGCAACACGCGCTTTTTGAAAATCATCTAAAAGTAAATCAAGTGATTTTTTTGAAAGATAATCCGCAACTCGTTTAATTAAGAGATTTGGAACAACTTGAGCGTACAAAGATTCTTGCAATGAATCAAAATCTTTCTCGGTAAATTTAGTTTTTTTCTTAAGTTTATTAATTAGTTCAAGAGTTTTTTTAGTTTGAAGGAGAACTTTATTTACCCACTTCTTACCAACTTTAACATCCAGTTCAATTTCGCTTGCAAGAGGAAAAACAAAATCCTTTATTTCTTCAGGAGTATAAAACTGAGAACTCACTCCATTTTCAAATAAATAAAAAGTATTAGTAAACTTTCTTCCAACACGCTTTTCTATATCTTTTGTATACAAATCCCCATACCAAGTACAAAAAACTAAACCCACACGAACAGACCAATTTTGAACCCACACTTTTTTTGAAAGAGTTGAAACATCCATAAAATTCACAAATAGAGAATATATACTTAAATAAAAATTAAATAGCCCCTCCAGTTTTGCAACGTCCTGTTCCGCCATGACCAGACGGAAGACGCTTAACGTGCTATCTTCGATAGCACAAGAGACTTACTGATAATTAAAATTAAATAGCCCCTCCCAGATTCGAACTGGGGTATCAGGCTTCAAAGGCCTGCATCCTTAGCCACTAGACGAAGGGGCTGACTAATTAATCACTTGCTTTGCAAGTAATAGATTTTACGCTTCCGAAGATTTAAATGCCTTCTTGAAAGGCAAAAAATGACCAGGGCCATATCATTAACACTAAACCTGCCCGTTACATATTGAAGATTCATTTAGTTAAGGCGCACAAAATGAACAGGCATAAAAATAGAAGCCACCTACTATTCTGATTGATATGAAACTAATCCAATGGACTGACGAGCTTAGTACTGGAATCAAAAAAATTGATGACGAACATAAAAAGTTTTTAGGGTTACTTAATACTTCAAACAGATTAGTTAGGGCTAAAAAATATAAAGCACTAAATAAACAACTTCCGGATCTATTTTCTTACGCCAAAACTCACTTTTCAACAGAAGAAGACCTATTCGAGAAATACAACTACCCCTTCTCAAATGAACATAAAAACGAACACCTCCAACTACTCGAAAAAACCATAACCTTCTATGATGATGCAAAAAATGGAAAAAACGTCGGAGAGGATTTAATGGATTTTCTTAAAGACTGGTTTCAAAACCACTTGAAAAAACACGATTTTAAGTATACTAAATACTTCCAAAAGAACAAAATCAAAGTCGAATAGACCAACAAAAAGTTGCCCAAGGGCACTAATTTAAAGCTTTCTTTGGAATAAATTTTTGTAATGGGCGGGTAGCTCAGCCCGATTGGAGCACGCGACTGATAATCGCGCGGTCGTGAGTTTAAATCTCACCCTGCCCATAAAAATTAGCAATACCAGCGTCAAACCTGGTATGTGCTAATAGAGTAAATAAGCCTAATCAACAACAAACTCATTGAAAATATTCTTTAATATTTTATCTTCTTTCAATTTAATCTTTTTTGGATTAAATTCAACTAAATCAATTGCTGTTGCTTTTTCTAACCCATAAGAGAAATATTTCTTTGCTAGCGGAACAGACAATCCCCCCGCATGAACGTAGCCAGTTGCTTGCATTATATTTGAGTCCAAAACATCCACATCAAAAGAAAGGTACAAATTTTTAGCATTTATTAAAAACTCATTAAATTCTTTAAACACTTTTTCTTTATTTTCTTCAAGATCTTTAAAATAAATTTGTTTTACTCCGCTTGTTTTAAGGAATTCTTTCTCTGAGGGATAAATCTTTCGAAGACCAAAAAGCAGTATGTTTTGGGGAGGAACTATTTTTTGTTCAACTAAAGCACGAACAAAATCCTCATGACTCGGAGTAGAAAGCCCTTCATCACAATCAGAATGAGCATCAAAAATTAAAATTGAGGAATCTTTATTCATCCCTGCAAAGGCTTTGAAAGTTGAAAAAGTAATATCGTGAGTTCCGCCAAAGAAAACAACTTTCTTCCCAATGCATTTAGTAAATGCTTCCGTAGATTGCAGCACAATTTCTTTTTGCTGTAGTTCAACATCGTTTTTTGTTAACTCAAATTCATTTAATTGAACTGAAAAAAGCTCTGATAAGTAATTTGGGGCATTTTCACACCCACTATTCTTACCAAGCGCCCCTTCGCTTGTTGAAACCCCAAAGAAACAAAACTTACTCGCAGGCATAAAACCAACCTTTATTTTTTTAAGAATACTTTTGGAAGAAGTTTAGTTGAAAGAACATACGCTACATCAAATGAAAAAATTGTTACCCAAATAATCCACTCGTTTAAAAATAATGACACTAAAAAAGCAGTTATTTCTAAAAATGGTCTGAGCGAAAAAAAGGAACGCTTAGAACTGTTACCCAAAAACTTTTCAGAATACTTATCCGCAAATTCATCAAGGATACTTGCGGCAAAAAAAGCAAGTGCTAAAGCGACAAAAGAAAGATTTAATCCAACATTTAACAGCCCTAAAGAAATTAAAAATGCACAAAGCAAAACAAAAAGAAATAATGCAATTAAATGCCCAATCACATCAATTTTTCTAGCTAATATTTCCCCAAGAATTGTTCCAATCGCAAGCGGGAAAAGAATTGGCCACAAAACAACGACTATTGCAATAAGTAATCCATATAAAACGCCCAATGGAAGAGAAAGTTTTCTTAAAACACCCAAAGACTTGTTTTTGTTTAAAATAACTTTCAAGTCATCTTCCAGGAAATCAACAAATTTAACTAAAAAGCCAATTAGGAATGATAAAATAGAAACACTAAGAAGCACTACCCAAACCATAAACACAACCACTTTTCAAACAATTTAACAGTTTACTTTTGAAGATAAGCTGCTAAAAGTAAAGGAAACAAAATTGAAGCATCTCCTTGGACAGAAACGTGATTTGCTTCTTTGTTTATTTTATTCCAACTAACTGCTTCGTTAGTTCTTGCCCCTGAAAGAGATCCATCATAAGGATCCGTGGAATTAATGTAAATAGCATAATCAAGCCCGCCACGAAGTAAATTAACTCCAATAGTGTGATGCTTTGCCACTCCTCCTCCCAAAACAATTGCCGCAGTTTTATCTGCAGTGAGAACAATTTGAGAAAGAGACTCCTCCGCAGTATCATCAATTACAAAATCCTTATGATCTTGTTTAAACATATAAACTTGCAAACCAAATGCTCCATCAAGCATTGCTTGACAGAAAATCGGAATATTATTTTTTGCACTCCAATAGAGGAAAGAATTATCATCATTTAATTTTTGGCCCATTCTCTTTGTAATATCACAAGGCGCCCAAATCTTTTTTTCAGAATACATTTCTTTTAAGATTGGCTGGATTTTTTTTTCAAACCAAATATATCGATCGCTTGGAACCAAAATATTTCCAATTCGGTTAATATCCTTTTTATTTAATTCAACATCATTCAAATCAAAACTACCAAGCAAAAAAGGCATCTCGGATTTAATGAAATCTTCTTCAATTGAACCAACAGTAGTAATAATAACATCCACTAATTTTTCTTTTGCTATTTGCGCAAAGATTTCCCGCATACCACTTGAAACCATATTTGAAGTAAAAGTCAAAAAAACCGTGGCTTTATCTTTTTTCATTTTTCTTAGAATCGTAAGTGCTTTTGAAAGATTAGTCGCCTGCAAGCCGAAAGTCTCCATTCCCTCAACAAGCCCCGAAATGGATAAATCGGAGTTTAATTGAATTCCTTTAATCTCGATTTCTTTAACCATAATACCACTAAAATAAACCCACTAGCAAACAATTAAATGCCTTATTTTGCCTTGTTTTGGGCTCTAAAAAACTAATCAAAAGTAATAACGTATTTCTTGTAGTTTGTTGGAAAATGCTCTAGTTTCTTTGCTTGGTCAGGAGTTAACCCTTCCAAATATTCTTGAATAAGCTCTAAGGAATTCTTGTGCGCACTTATCGCAACATTGACCTTTTCTTTTTGCATAAAATGAAGTAGTTGGGTCATAAAAGGAAACACTCTATTTCTAACAACAGCCATGCTTTCCATTCCTGGAATTTTTTCCACTATCCTTCCATTTAGTCCATTCTCAAGAATAGAAGTATCCGCAAAAACACTTTCAAGTTGACCAGAAATCGCACCGTAATGCCTTTCACGCAAACGATGATCAATAATTACTTTTGCTTTTGGATGATACTTTAAAACTTCCACAAGTACTTGCTGGCCCCTTAATAAATCAGAACAAAAACCAATACTAATATTTTCTTTTTTTAATTTTTTTGCAAGCTCTTTTGCCTGTCTTACCCCTTGTGTACTTAGAGGCAAGTTTAGCCAACCCATTAAAACATTCTTTTTTGCATGCACTTCTCCGTGACGGAATAAATAAATCGTTTGCTGCATGACTATACAATTAGCTTTTGTTATTTATATCCTTAATCTTTGAATGTACAATTAGAAAAAATTCACTTTTTGAGAGCTTTAACAATTTCTTCCCCAAACTCTTTTGCAACTACAGGACCTGAAGCAGTAATTATTTTCCCATCCACAACAATAGGAGACCTTGAATATAACGCGCCATGGGCAGTCAAATTTTCTTTTTCAGAAGCAAAACAAGTTGCTTTTTTTCCTTTTAAAATTCCTGCATTTGCCAAAATACTTGGAGCAATACAAATAGCTGCAACAACGCGATTCATTTCAAAATATTTTTTTGCTAAACCAAGTGCTTCAGAATCAGAAAAATATTGCTCTGCACCAGAACCTCCAACAAAAATGATTGCATCAAAACCATTATCCACTTGACTCAAAGTAATTGTGGATTCAACAATATTTCCCCGCATTCCTTTTAGGGCAGCAATATTTTTTGAAGCAACAACGCATTCAATTTCCTTTTTTGCAATTATTGTACGAGGAATAAAGAACTCTTCATCTCGAAAATTATTTCTTGGAACAACAAAAACTACTCTCATAAAATCACAATCCAAAAGTTTTCATGCGAAGTCAATTTATCTATTTATGGCTTTAACTCCCTCTCCCAAGTATCAATAAAATTATCTACAATAACATCAAGAAAACTTTTTTGGTATCGAACTAAAATACCCAAAATGCCTTCTTTATCTTTTAAATAAAAGAATAATTTTCCATTAGTATTTTTTTGAAGCACAACTTCTGACAAGAGTAATTTTTGCATGTGAAAGCTAGTTGTGGATAAACCCAACCCCACATTTTTGGAGATAACTGGAAGAGTCGCCCTTCTTTTATTCATTAAAAATATTACGATTTTTCTTACAGATTCCTGCCTCAAAAGATTCATTAAAGTAGAATCAACCTCTTCGTTTTGAAGGGCATAAAAGTGAGAAAACTTTCCTTGCTTTTCTTCCCTGACAAAATTTTTCTTTTTCAAATAATCCAAATGATATTGTAAAGCCCCAGTAGCAATACTTGTTCGTCTTTGAATCTCTCTAAAATGAAGCCCAGGGTTTTGAACAATAGTTGAATAAATTTTATCCCTTGGAGTAAGCGCCATTGCTTCTTGGATATTTTTTAACATCAAATTCACCAAAAACTTTTTTCAAAAACTACTTTCTAAATAATGCCACAAAAAAAGCAAGCATTATGCACAAATCAAGAAAACCAACAATTGATTTGTTCATAAAATCCCCTGGCGAGAAATAATAATCCGTTACAAGCAATGCTGATTTTACAAAAAATAATCCAAAAGCCCCCGCAACCCATTTTAGTTTTGGAGAAGACTTTTTCTTTAAAGCTAAAACCGCTATCCCCGCCATTGCAATTGAAACAATCAAAAGAACCCACAAAGTCAAAGGTTCAATTACTCCTACAAAATTAACTCCTTCTCTTAAAAAATCCCAAGGGGCAGACATGACAAATCACCTTAAAGGAATAGAAACAAAGAGCTTAAAATCCAGCATTTTTGCTTAGACTAGCCTTCAACAAGTTTCACAAAAACCTTTCTTTCTCTTGGACCATCAAACTCTGCAAAGAATATTCCTTGCCAAGTACCAAGAGCAAGAGCCCCATTTTGAACAATAAACTGCTTTTCACAACCCACAAGAGTGGATTTTAAGTGAGCATCAGAATTACCCTCAGCATGATTAAACTTAATGCTTGGAACCAAGTGATCTAATGCATTCAATAAATCATTTACAACATCCGAATCTGAGTTTTCATTAACAATAATACCCGCGGTAGTGTGCGGGCAAAAAACAAGACACAATCCATCTTTCACTTTTGAATCAGAAACTATTTTCTCAATTTGAAAAGTAATGTTAACTAATTCATTTCGCTTAGAAGTTTTAACTTTAATTTGGGTTAGCATTTTTAATCCTCTTCAAAAACCACGTTTTTGGGTTTAATTTTTACACACTTTTCTCCGTCTTTAACCTCGCCCAATTCCCAAACTACAATATTATGCTTTTTGCAAATCCTAAAAATCATTTCAGCACTCTCTTTCGGCGCCATTAACACATACCCCACACCCATGTTCAGAGTATAATACGCTTCCGCATCAGAAATGCCCGCTTTTTCTTGTAAGAAACTAAATAATTCCGGTTTTTCTGGAACAAAATCAATTTCGTAACTCAATCTCTTCCTATTCCTCATTATTTTTTTCCAACCATGCCCAGTTATTGGTTGCATATAATTAATTTGAGTAGAACTAACAAGATCAACTAATACTTTTGAATAAAGAGTGGTTGGCGTTAGAACTTCTTCCCCCACAATTTTACCGCTAGGTAGTTCAGTAAAATATCCTTCAGGAAGAGATTCCAATGTTTTTCTAATAAATGAAATACCATTTGAATGAACTCCGCTTGACGCTAAACCGAATATTTTGTCTCCTGCTTTCATGTTTTGACCCACTGTTAAATTTTTTTTAGGATTAATTAATCCAATTGAAGCACCAGCTAAATCTAAAGCCCCCGGCTGAATAATTCCAACAAGGGAAGGAGTTTCCCCACAAGGAAGAGCCATTCCTAATTTTTCACACGCTTTTCTAAAACCTTCAAACAAAGAATTAGTTTTTTCATCGCTTGAAAACCAATCAGACTTATGAGTGCTTAAAATATCCCCGTAAACAAAAGGATCCGCCCCAATTGAAGACAAGTCATTTGTGGACATGGCAACATTATCCAAACCAATGTTCTCAAAATACTTAACCCCTTTTCCACGTTTGTCTAAAAACATTTTATCTGCAATAATATTTTTTGTCCCCAAACCTTCAACATTAAACGCAAGATAATAATCCGAGTTTGGCAATTCTAATGCAACCGCGGATTCCCCAATAGTTTCAGGCAAAATTCGCACACCAATTCTTTTTGGCGCATCAAGATAGGGAGTAAATTTAGAGATTGCTGCTTTTTTTACAGGATCAAGTTTAGAATAATCAACAAATTCCGAATATTGCACCAAATCACCATCTTAAAATAAATTAACAAACTCTAACCTGAACTAATTTTAGTTTTAGTACTTCTTGTACTTTTTGGGGACTAACTGTCCCTTTAGTTTCTCGCATTATTAGCCCCGCTAAAAAGTTTAATGATTTTTCATTTCCTGCTTTAAAGTCAAGAACTGCTTTATCATTTGCGCAAATTATTTTATCAACAATTGCTTCAAGATCCACTGTTTCCGAGATTAACAAATTATTTTTCTTCAAATAATCTGCGGGAGTAGATTTATCCCCAGAAATATAATTAATCACTGATTGCTTTGCATTCTTATCAGAAACTTTTCCAGATTTGATTAATTCAACTAAACCGACTAAATCTTCAGCTCTAATTGAAACATCAGCAAAAGATAAGGCATCATGATTCAACACAGCTAGAACTTCTCTTGTCAAAATTCTTGCAGAAATTGAAGGATCTGCTTTCTTTTCAATTAAACTGTCAAATATTTTTCCTAAATTAAAATCTCCGCATAATACTCTTGCATCATATTCAGAGAAACCAAATTGCCCCATTAGCCTTTTTGCTTTTTGTTCAGGCAGTTCAGGCATACTAGCTTTAACTTTAATCAAGTAATCTTTTGTCAAAGAAACTTTAACTAAATCCGGGTCAAAAATATAACCATAATCATCTTCAGTTTCTTTTTTTCTTAAAGGAACAGTCACTCCGCTTTCTGCATTAAAAGCTCTTGTGTGCTGTTCAATTACCCGCCCTGCTTTAAATTCAACTTTTTGTCTAGCAAGTTCATAAGTAAGAGCTTTTTCTGCAGCAGCATAACCTGAAACATTTTTTATTTCAGTTCTTAATCCGCCATTAATGGAGATATTACAATCCGCTTTCAAAGTAGTATCAGGACGTAATACATGCAAATAACTCAAAATGTTTTCCAACGTATTCAAAAATTCCCTTGCTTCGGCAGGAGAAGATAAATCTGGTTCAGTTACTATTTCAATTAAAGGAAGTCCTGAACGATTATAATCAATTAAAACGTAATTACTTTTCCCCATTCCATCCGGATGAACTAATGCGGCAGGATCCCATTCAATATGCGCTCTTCGTATCCGCACTTTTTTTCCACTCGGAAGAATTATTTCCCCCTTTTCTGCAATAGGAACTTCATATTGAGTGATTTGATAATTCATTGCCATATCTGGGTAAAAGTATGTTTTTCTTGAAAAAAAGAAATCCTCATTAATTTTGCAATTTAAAGCAAGCCCGACTTTTGTTGCAAGTTCAACCGCTTTTTCATTTAACACGGGCTTACTACCAGGGTGCCCTAAACAAATTGGGCAGCACAAAGTATTTGGTTCAGCTTCAATAGAATGAACAACCTTTTTTACTTCATCACTTTTTTCTTCAATTAATTCTTCTTCGGAAATATTTGCAATGGAAAAGTTGTCCAGGATTTTGAGCAGTTCTTCTTTTTTAATTTTTATGCCCGCAGTTTGCGCACCCGCATTAAAAGACAATAATTCGTTTGAAAGTAAATTTTCATCAATTACTTTTTTTATTCCTTCAATTGTTGGAGGAACTAAACCCACAACACAATTTGTATATTCTTTAACTTCCTTCTTTGTAGCCATCCTAATTTCCGAAGCATTAAGTAAAGCCATTGCTTTATTTTCGTCAAGTTTTCTATTTCCAGAGAGCACAAATAAAATCGGATTAGAATCAACAACATAAACCAAAGCTTTTGCAATTTGAGAAATATGAACATTTCTTACTCTTGCAGAATCAATCGGTCTTGTTACAGCCTCATGCTCAACAAACTCAAACTTTGACCCCTTAACTTCCAAATACTCTTTTACCCAAGGTTTTTGCACCGCACTAGTCGGACAAGAACAAAACAATTTGCTCTCAGTACCCAAGTAAGCATGAATTTCAAGCCCAATGATTACACTAGTTTCGTCAGTCATTTTCTCATCCTCTTAACAAATACTTCATCGTACAAATCTAATCCTTCTTTTAAATAAAAATGTCTAGCGCGTTTATTTCTTCGGTCAATTACCACGCGAACAACATCAATTCCTTTTTGTTTAGCAATCTTGAAAGCTTTTTTTAATAAATGCTCTCCAACTTTATGTTCTCGATATCCCTTCTCAACATAAAGATCCACAAGTTCTGCTTCATTTTTCCAAACGTAAATTTGCATTGGTTCGTTTGGAATTGGATTAACTGCAACAAGTGCATACCCAATTAATTTACCCTTCTCTTCAGCCACGAGTACAAAAGAATCTTTTGATAAAATTGCAGCTTTATTTTCTTTTTTTATTTCATTTGCATAATCTTTCTTGAAAGTATAATACCAACCATATTTTTTGTGAAAATCCATTAACTCTTTTCCAAAAAAGGAAACCTTCTCCAAATCAGCAAGAGTTGCAAACCTGTATTTTATAATTGGTTTTTGTTTATTCATGCTTCCACAACCTTTGCAAAAGAATAAAGTCTTTTTTCTTGTAAGTGAGGAGCAATAGCCATTAAACCAACCGGCAAGCCATTACTAAATCCTGCATTAACACTAACATGAGGCAAGCCCGCAAGATTTGCAGGAACCGTGCAAAGATCCATTGCAAAGTTTTGCATAGGGGTAAGTTTTTCTATTTCATCAAATCTAGGCGCAGTAACAGGCATTGTTGGGCAAAGTAACAAATCGTATTTTTTGAAAGCACTATTAAATTCATCAATTAATTTTGTTCTAACCTTCATTGCTTTCAAGTAATAAGCATCACGATAACCACTCATTCTGGCAAATGTTCCAAGAATAATTCTTCTCTTGGCTTCTTCGCTAAATTCTTTACTTCTTATTTCTGAAAAATATTCATCAAAGTGCTTTCCTTGCACCTCCCCTTGAACACCATACCGAAGTCCGCACAATTTTGCTAAATTTGTTGAAGCCTCGCAAGTAGCAATTGTATAATATGCACTAAGCGCATACTTCACATTTAATGGGAGAGTAACCTCTTCAACAACAAAAAACTTTTTTAGCTCATTAATCTTTGTTTGAATTACTTTTTTTACTTCCTCATCACACCCATCAAAAAAATCTTTTATTACTGCAATCTTCTTTATTACTGCTTCTTCTTTTCTAAATCCGTTTGCTAAAGAAGTAGAATCTTTAGGATCAAAACCGGCAATCACTTCAAGTAAAAGCGCAGCATCATCAGCATTTTTTGCAATTGCTCCAATTTTATCCAGGGAATTTGCATAATCAATTAAACCATATCTTGAAACAACCCCATAAGTAGGAGTAATTCCAACACTTCCGCAAAAAGAAGCAGGACAAGCAATACTTCCCCCAGTACTTTCTCCAATCGCTAAGTGATAAGTTTTTGTGTAAGCTGTAAAACCTGCAGCACCCCCGCTTGAACCCCCACAAGATCGTGAATTATCAAAAGGATTTTTTGGAACTTTTTCAGTGTGTGTTGCAAATGTTCCAAACCCAAATTCATCCTGAGTAGTTTTTGCTAAAATAATTGCCCCTTCTGCTCTTGCTTTTTCAATTACGGTTGCATCAAAAACTGGTTTATACCCTTTAAGTATTTTTGAACCAGCTTTGGATTCAATTCCTTTAACACAAATTGCATCTTTTACAGTTACTGGAACACCAAAAAGTTTTCCATAATATTTTGAGTCCTTTGTTTCAAAACTTTTTTTTAATTCTTCAAACTGTTTTAGAACATCTTTAACATCAAACTCTTCAATGTAATTTAATTTCTTGGATTCAGTTGTTTTAATTTCTGAAATAACTTGCGCAAGGTTTTTGTCCACGAGTGAAAAGTCTTTTCTAGCATTTTCAACAAAAAACTCAATTGTATCTTCTCTTTTCATCAAAATCACTTAAATAAAAATAAATTTAATTAATACAAAAAATTAACCCTACAATGCCTTCGGCCCCTTAATGTAACCATCCTGCTTTAACTTAACCGAAACATTTTGTAAAGCCTCATCTAAAGTAAGAGTCTTTCCAGGAAGATCTTTTCTAAACCTATTACTCATTTCAACAGGCTGAAAACTAGCTTTTGTATCAGTCGCATCAATACTGTCAAGTTTATTGAAAGAATCCAGAATTATTTCTTTTATTTGCGGAACGAATTTTTCAAGTTCTTCCTCAGTCAAAGTAAGCCTTGCATTAATAGCAACTTTTCGAATCAAATCCTTTGTTACTTCTATTTGAACCATATCAGAAATGGATGGAAAAGGTTTTTTAAAGGAAAAAGTCGGTAAGTAATACTTAAAGAAAAAGCATAATTAGGCGAAACAAATGGCTGGGGGAAAAATACACGGACAGGGAGGACATGGCCGCTTTTCAAAAGAACTCCAAAGAAAATACGCGCATAGCGAAGAAGCACTGGCAAAAATTGCAAGAGCAAAAGAAAAAAGCGTCCGATGGTTTGAAAGAAAATCAATGGCTCTTAAGGAACACATTGAAACTAACCTCAACAAAACAGCTGTTGGTGCAATAAAAAATATTGAGGCTTCCACCAGTTCCAAAACCAGGACTCCAATCAGCAGAAACAACGCATTAGTCAGATTAATCGCGGTAGATCAATGGTTTTTCGAGCATGCAACAAAAAAAGCAAAAGAACTTGGCATTGAAAGAGAAGTCGAACCAGAAGCACTCCACTTGCTAAAAAGAGAAGAACGAGAAAACTATTGGGGAGAATTAGTTGGAAAACACGTGTACTTTGGATTTACGTTTCATGGAAGGACTTCAAAAGAACTAAAAGAAGAAATAGAAAAATGGAAGATTAGAGTTCCAAGAATCGCCCAAGGACAATACACCAGATAATTTTTTTCTGAAAAAAGAAAAATTAGAACTCGCTAATCAATTTTTGTTTGTGTTGTTTTAGCGGCTTTGCATTATACCCTTGCTTGTTTAGTTTTCTTGCAAACTCTTCACAAAACCCATGATCAGTTAAAATTAGTTTGGGATTTGAAAGTTTTACATATTCCAAAAGATCATTAAAATCAGCATGATTACTTAGAGGAAAAGTTCTGTCAAATGCCCCTCTATGTTCCCACCCTGTTGCAAGAGCAGAAAATATTTTTCGTTTATCAAAATGTTCAACAGTTGCAAACAAATGCCTATCAACTAATTGAGGAGGCATGATTAAAACACTCGAGTCTTTTAAATTGTGTTCAAGCTTTAAGTACTCTCCAAGTTTTACTCCATGCTTTTTGTAAATATTATTTAATTCAAAAATAGAGTCATGAACAATTGGAACAACTCCGGCTTCATTTGCAATCCGAGTAAGTTCTTGGGCTTTACCAAGCGAATACCCACTTAACAAAACTAATCCTTGTTTTGATTTTTCACTAACCCAAGAAATTAATTCATTTGTTACTTCCTCTTGTTTTGGAAAAACATACTGCGGCGAACCAAAAGTAGTTTCAAGAACAAGCGTTTCGCAGGGAAGTACCTCTGACCCTTTAAACAACAAAGAATCTTGTAATCTAAAATCGCTAGTGAATACATTTTCTTTTCCATCCTCAGTTAATAACGCCTGAGCCGAACCCAAAATATGCCCATTAGGTTTTAACTCCATTGTAAATCCATCAAACTTTTTTTTAGTATTTAATTCAAGAGGCAAAAAATCTGCTTCCCCATATCGTTGTTTTACTAGATCAATAGTCTGGGGCGTTGCAATGAAAGTAGATTTTTTTGAAAGCTTAACATGATCCGAATGCGCATGAGATAAAAAAACATTCTTGCCTTTTGGCATGCGATGAGGATCAATACACAAATCCTTGAAAAAAAGAGAAGAATCCTGACGAAACACTTTAATCAAACTCCCCTATGCCACTAGCCCTGTCGCAGACAGGACGAATGTTATTCGTTATGCCGATGGCGAAACATGGCATACAAAAATCCTTGAAAAAAAGAGAAGAATCCTGACGAAACATAAATAAGTACTGCCAGAGGACTATAAAAAATCTTCCGAGCCACAAATAATCAACATGAACAAAGAGTACGTAATAAAATTAACTGAAGGGTATGCAAGAAAAACTCTTGAAGGGGAATTAAGCGGACACGATTACTGGCACGTTTATAGAGTTTGGAAAACTGCAAAATTTATTGCTAAAAAAGAAAAAGCGGATTCATTCATTGTAGAACTCGCAGCACTCTTGCATGATATTGCTGATTGGAAAGCATACGACGGAGACACCACTATTGGACCCAGACTCGCAAGAGAATGGCTGGAAAGCATTGAAGTAGACGCCCAAACAATTTCACACGTTTGCGAAATAATTAATGATTTATCTTTCAAAGGAGCAGAAGTTAAAACCCCAATGAGAACACTTGAAGGCAAAATAGTTCAAGACGCAGACAGACTTGATGCAATTGGCGCAATAGGAATCGCAAGAACATTCGCATACGGAGCAAGTAAAGGGAGAGAAATGTATAACCCATCAATACCCCCAAAAAAACACAAAACGTTTGAAGAATACAAGCAAAGCAAAAGCGTGACAATAAATCACTTCTATGAAAAACTCCTTTTACTAAAAGACTTAATGAACACAAAAACCGCTAAAAAGTTAGCAAAAGAAAGACACAAGTTCATGGAAGAATTTTTAGACCAGTTTTTCGACAAGTGGGAATGCAAATAAACTCAATTCAAACCTAAAAGTGCCCGCGCAAAAGCTTTAAATTAAAGAAAAGTCATATTCAAGACATGGCTACTCTTGAAGAACACGTTAGTCTGTGCGTTAAAGAAGTTAATACTCTTCACGAAGCAGCTAGCAGAACTAATTGGGCTGAACTTAACAGAGAAGGATTTGTTTTTGAACTCGAGCAAAACACAATGCGATTACGCGAGTTATACTTAAAGTTTGATGAAATAAACCGCGAACTAAAAATGTTAATGGAGAAAAATACTCCAGAACTAGACACAATAATCACTGAAATGGCAAGAGAAATCACAGTTCTTGAAGCAAATATCAGCATGGAAAAGAAAAAAAAACTAAAAAACGAACTAGTTAATGAAAAAGAACCCACTGAAATGCCAGAACTTTATTCCTCACTTCAACAAAAAATACTCACACTCGCACTAAAAGCAAGATACAATATTGACAAAGCAAGCAATTTTATTGCATCAAGAAAACTTCCTTTTGTAAGAAGAGGAAACACTGCAAGAAATTTACTTGACGCATTGCAAAAAAAAGATGAAGAACTAAACGAAGTAAAACAAAAAAACATTGAATTAAAAAGGAAAACTTATTTTGGACTAGCTCAAGAAAAAAGCATTGCAGAAATAGAACTGGAACTAAATGAAATGGATAAAAGACTTGAAGAATCAGTTAATGAAGCAAAAAAATCAATGAAAACCCACATTGCCCAAATAAATTACGTAGAAGGAAGCTTTGCACACTTAAAAACAAAAATTGACGAAATAGAAAGCATGCACTCCGCATTCACTCATAAAACAATTGAACTAATACGTGATCTAAAAAAAGAAAGAGATTATGCAAAAACTCTCGCACTTGAAATAGAAAACGAGACAATGCACTCACGACAAGAGTATACTAAAGGAGTGCTAAGCATGGAAGAGAAAAAACAAGCGCTTGAAGAAAAAATGCGGGAGAGATTCGAAAAGGAACTTAACTCAATGAAAAAACAACTAGATGAAAAGGAAATGGCTCTTTTGAACACTCACAAATTAATTGGAGAACTAGAAAACCAATTAAAAAAGAAAACTCAATAAGTTAACTAATATAATTAAAGCGAAAAGTCTTTGTCTTTTGGCAGGAAGCTTTCTTCGTTAAAAAGAATTTTTACAATTAAGTCACTAAAGTCGAGAATAAGTTTGTCTTTTTTATCCAAATACTCTTCTTCATCCATTCCGCTAAATTCATCAGAATCAACTACTTTAAGTATTCTGGTTTTTGAACCAATTTCTACATCAATTAATTTTTTCTTAATAAAATCCGCCATTTCTTCATCATCAAGCAAAGCAAAAACAAAAATAAAATCACTCTCTTCACTTGCTTCAAGCGCAACTATTGGGATATCCTCTGCAAAAGGAACAAACCTTTCTTCAAGCTCAAGTCCCGAAATTTTCTTTGATAAAACCTTTGCAAGACCGGGAAAAATGTTAACCGAATTATCCTTGTACCCCAAAAAAGTGATTTTCATACAACAAATAGGCCTTTTGAAGAATTTAATTCTTTCCAAAACCCAAAAAGAAACGCTTATAAAAAAGAAGTTCTTAATTATAGCATAGAAAATAGGTGTTTTTTTGTACGATCCATACTCTGAGCCAAATTATAACCCTGGCGGAGGCTCAATGCCCCAACAACCACAAGGGTTTCAAATGCCACAAATTAATATGCCAAACTTTGATAATAACGGATTAGCTGGCCCTTCAATGGACATAAAGAAATTTATTCCACTAATTATAGTATTGATAATAGTAGCGATAATTGGTTTTGCAGTACTCACTTGGCT
>Ga0172379_10005171_pt1 | contig 18465 bp, 13 predicted proteins | sample GrowelOW334metaG_FD_119756 | JGI IMG/M metagenome (GOLD analysis project Ga0172379, IMG submission 119756) | Groundwater microbial communities from an aquifer near a municipal landfill in Southern Ontario, Canada - Groundwater well OW334 metaG | ecosystem: Environmental > Aquatic > Deep...
CCGAATGCCTTATTTATGCGGTTCATGGAATCACAGGATGAGGATAGAATTACATACAATTACTCCCTTGACTATTATTATGATACCCTGACGACACTGAAACGCACCATGCCGATGGCAACGACAATTTTTTCCGTGCCGGGATTCCCGATGATCTGGAACGGCCAGGAGATCGGCTATGGATACGGGATCAGCGGATCAAAAGAAGATCGGACACGAACGACGATCAACTGGAATTTCCCGGGAGAATTTCTCCGAAATCATTATCAACGGCTTGCATGGATCCGCGGAACTTATCCGGGATTCGCAACACAGGCATTTGAACGAATCGGATCAGGAAACGGCTATGTGTATGGCATACTGCGAAAATACAATGATGAAAATATTGTATCCCTTGCAAACTTTGCCGACGTTTCCGAAGCAGCCACGTTGAATCTTTCTATCGCAAGCGGCTCAGCGAATGTGTTGTTTTCCGATGCTCAAAATGGGAAGAAATATTATGTGAACGATGTCTATAACGATTCGACGTATGAAATTACATTTTCCAATGATGTTGCGGTGTTTTCAATGAACCTTCCGGCGTACGGTACAGCAGTGTTGGTGATCTCGGATTCGGTAAAACATCTTTCGGTACCGACAATTACATCGGTACATCAGCTCGAAAGTAATTCGATTCCGAAAAACTATTTCCTTTCTCAAAATTATCCCAATCCCTTCAACCCGACGACACAAATTCAATTCTCCGTTCCAGCGTCAGGAGTGGTAACGCTGAAGGTATATGATGCTCTGGGAAGAGTAGTGTCGGAATTGGTGAATGAGAAAAAGGATGCCGGTACATTTGTTGTCCAGTTTAATGCTTCCTCGCTTTCTTCCGGTGTTTATTTCTACCGGTTGACGGCAGGCAGCTACTCACAATCGAAAAAGATGATGGTAATAAAGTAGCAGGATTTCAATAAAGGGTTTATTATGAATAAAAAGATATTTCTTTTTATTCTATTATTTCAAATGTGCTTTTTATGCCTTGGAAACTCTGGAACACCGGTAAAAGTAGCGTTTATCGGTAATACCTGCGGCGTTCCCGATATCATAGTAGGGACATCGACTGTTCAAATCAGAGGTGACGTTTCACCTCTGACCTGGGATTATACATCTCCTGCTAGGATGTCGATCACTAATGGAGAATACTGGAAATGTGAAGTGATTTTTAACGAGGGTGATACTGTCAATTACAAATTCTTCACCAACGTTAAATCAACTATTTCGGCAAATGATAGCGGATGGGAGGCGGGCATTTCGGATTGGGGAACCGGCAACCGCCGGCTAATAGTCGGTTCGAATGATACGACACTCCCGGTTCAATATGTGAATGGATTTAAAGTGGGAGCCAATCAATATGAGGCTCCATTTAAAACCAATCCAAATAATGATACTGTTTGCTTGTTTCTGAGAGTTAACATGAAAATCGACATGGAAAGGGGAACATTCGATCCGGTACACCATAAGGTCGGTGTCCGCGGATCATTTACAGCAGCAGATTGGGGAACATCTTTTTTCATGTCGCCGCAAGGTTCTCATGCCAATGAAGGACAGACAAGGTACGACGGAAATTTCTTCTATACAGTTCCGGTATATTTTAAAAAGAGTGATCTGCAGTCTGCCTCATTTCTTGTAAACTATAAATATGTAATACACAATATTAATGGTGCTGCAAACGAAGATTGGGGGATGTTGGTCGACAATTCAGGTCAAAATCAGGATGAATTTATCATGCCGGATCATGACACAACAGTTGCTTGGACGTATTATACAAAAATTGAATATCGTTCTGATACCTTGTTTTTTTGCCATTACACCGTCAACATGGCTGCGGCAATTCAACAAAAATATTTTTCAATCGGCGATTCTTTAACGGTTGAATTGTGGCATACGAGTATTGATTACTCTCCCCGGTATAAGCTATTGACGATTATTGATTCTGCAGGGGTCTATTCCCTTAAAGACACAGTCATTTGGAATTACATTCTTCCATGGGGTATACCTCCTCCAGATATTGAATACTATAGCTATCGGTATAATATTGTTAAAAATGGGATCGCATACCCTGAGAATTTCGTTAATACTTTTGATTCAACTAATTATCTCAATCAACCTTTCCGGCATTATGCGTTTTCGACTCACAGTACATTTGTTTCATTCTCTAGATTTGATACGGCTTCCGCTCCATCGATGAACCAGATGCCCGTATGGACAAATATTGTAAGTGTGGCTAAAGCTGATCAAAGTCTAACAACCTTTTCTCTTTCGCAAAACTATCCGAACCCGTTCAATCCAGCAACGCAGATTCAATTCTCTCTTCCAGCCACAGGATTTGTGACGTTGAAAGTGTATGATGCACTGGGAAGGGAAGTGGCAACATTGGTGAATGAACGAAAGGATGCTGGAACGTACGGTGCGATGTTGAATGCCGCATCACTCTCCAGCGGCATTTATTTTTACCGGTTTTCTGCTGGTCCATTTGTCGAAACGAAAAAGATGCTCTTATTGAAATAACAGATGAAGAAAATCAACCAGTTATTTTGTATTATAACGATGTTCCAGTCATTATTCAGTCAAATTGATTCTGTATCGTCGAAAATTATGAAAGACATTTATCCAAAAACTGGAGGTACGCTCTACCTCAATCTTATCTGGCATCAGCATCAGCCGCTGTATCTCGATCCGGGAACGGATCAACTTCAGGGCCCGTGGGTGCGGACGCACGCGACAAAAGATTACTACGATATGGCCTCCATTTTGGAACAATATCCCAACATCCATTACAACGTCAATCTAACTTCTTCGATGTTGTTCCAATTGGAAAAATATTACGTTGACCGGTTGAGACCGTTCGTCGATGTCAGGAAGAACAAGGTCGATGCGAAAAAATTCTTTGCAAAATGGAAAGGAAAAACCGATCCATGGATCGATCTTGCGTTGAAGCCGGTAAAAAATTTTAACAAAGAAGATATGAACTATCTTCTGTACAATACATGGAATGCGTTCGGCATCAGTGAAGTGCAGATTCAGCGATTTCCCGAATACATGAAGCTGAAAGAACGAAATGCAAGGAAAGAGACGTTCACCGAGCAGGAATTGCGTGAAATAAAGTTTTGGTTTTATCTCGCTCATTTTGATCCCGACTTTCTGGAGAAAAAAACGTGGCTTGCCGACGGATCGGTGATCGATCTGACCGACCTCGTTATCAAACACGAAGACGGAACATATCACCTGATCAAGGAAATTACGGAGGGAGACTGTAATAGGATCATTGCGGAGACGTACAAAGTCTGTTCGAATATCATCCCCATTCATAAAAAATTGATGTATAACTACAAAAAACATCAGGGACAGATTGAAGTAGCAACTACGCCTTTTTTTCATCCTATCCTTCCCTTGATTTTTGATTCTGATCTTGCGAAAACGTGCCAGCCGAATGATTCCCTCCCGAACAGATTTCATTTTCCGCAGGATGCCGACGCACAGGTCGCAATGGCCGTCAATTTCTACACGGAAAAATTCGGTCAGCCTCCGATGGGAATGTGGCCGGGTGAGGGGTCGGTTGCGCATGAAGTCATTCCAATCTTTAAGAAAAACGGAATTCAATGGATTGCGACCGATGAAAAAATTCTTGTCCGGTCAAAACCGCAGAATCTCCAAAAATATTATCCCTATGAGGTGGATTCCAACGAGGTAGCAATTGTTTTCCGCGAGACAGAACTGTCCGATAAGATTGGTTTTACGTATCAAAACTATGAAGGCAAAGACGCTGCCGATGACTTTATTAAGAGTATTTTAAAATACGCCCCCAAAACCGGAGAACCGGATAGATTGCTGACAGTAATCCTTGACGGAGAGAATGCGTGGGAATGGTACCGGAAGGACTATGACGGCAAAGAATTCTTACACACGCTCTATAAAAAACTTACGCTCTTGTATGAATCCAACCAGGTTGTCACGGTAACGATGTCCGAATATATCCACGGCAATCAAAAGAGAAACGTGCCAGCGCATTCCATTGACGGGATGAAGAAAATCGACTGGTTATATCCCGGCTCGTGGATCAATGCAAACTATGATACGTGGATCGGCGAAGATGAAGAGAATCGTGCATGGAATTACCTGCTCCAGGCACGGGAGGATCTTGCACAATCAGGATTACCGCAGCCTAAACCGGCTGATCCTGAACCCAAAACCGGGACAAAAAAATGGTACGCCTACAAAGCGTGGGAAGGAATGTATGCTGCCGAAGGCTCCGATTGGTTCTGGTGGTACGGAACGGATCAAAATGCTCCTGCAGGGGATAAACCGTTTGATATCGCGTTTGTGACGCACTTGAAGAATATTTATTCCTTTGGAAAGAAAGCGGGCGGAAAATTTCCTGCAAGGGATTATCGGCCGATTATTTCCGTTCATGAAGCACTCGTTGAGAAAAAAGCGGGCGGAGCGATGGCGCAAAGCAGGAAAGATTCCGTGATTGTCGTTTTCCATTGCGATGCGAGAAACGCCTATGTCCGGAAAGGGATTTATATCACCGGAAACCATGAACTGCTTGCCAATTGGACGCCGAATACGATTCGGTTGTTCGACGATAAAACAGAAGGAGACGAGGTTGCCAATGATTCTGTGTATACACTCGTTCTTCAGCTCCCGGCGGGAATTAATTTGGAGTATAAATATACGAACAGCGGCCCGCACGGTACGTGGGAAGGGGACGAGCTCCCCGGGAAAAACAGGAAGCTGGTCATTGACGGCAGTCAGAATAAAATAATTGTCAATGATGTGTTCGGCGTTCAATAATTCGTTCACACTCGGAAAGAAAAATCAATGCTGGCCATACAGAAAAAATTAACAAACTCGTTTTACGCCCTCGTCAGTCTGCCGTCAACGGCAATGGGATTTGCGCTCTCAATTCAGATTTCAGCCCTGAGCTGGCTGTTGACGACAAAATTCAATTTAGATATTCATGAAGTAGGAATTGTGTGGGCGGCGGGACCACTTGCAGGGATCTTCGGACAGGTGATCATCGGGCTCATCAGCGATAAGGTATGGTTCTGGGGTGGAAGAAGGCGGCCGTTCATTATTCTCGGCGGAACGCTTGCAGCACTGATGCTGCTGGCTCTTCCTCATATTGATGTGATCAGCAATGCATTGGGAGTTGCAAATCTTCTTGTTGTAGCTGTCTTTGTGGCGCTCACACTCGATCTTTCGATCAATATCAGTTTTAATCCTACGCGCTCGATCATCGCCGATGTTACTCCCGAGGGAAATCCCCGCACAAAAGGGTATACCTGGATGCAGACCATTTCCGGACTGTTTGGCGTGCTTGCATATGTCATCGGCGCCACGTTAAATAATTTTGTGTTGATCAATGTCGGGGTTGTGCTGGTGTTCTTATTCTCCGTCGTTCCCACATTGTTCGTTACGGAACAAAAAGAAATTGCCATTGCGGCAACAAATGCTGACGGAACAAAAACGGCAACGGAGTGGGGGCAGTTGTGGAGGATCTATTTTGCCCATGGATTCTCGTGGATCGGCGTGCAGACTATGTTTGTGTACATCATTGCCTTCATTCAGCAAAAACTTTTTGCAGGATCTGCTGACTCCGGAATGCAATCGGGGCAGGTCATTTCAATATCATTTGCTGTACTGAATACGGTCGGTTTCATCCTTCCCGCTTTTGCGTTAGAACCGCTTGCGGAAAGGATCGGACGCGTGAAAGTACATTTCATCGCAGTCGCCGTCATGTCGGCAGGGTATTTTGGTATTGTAATTTTTGGGACATCGGCTCTTGCGTTATATCTTTTGATGGCGGTGTGCGGGGTCGGCTGGGCATCAATTGTCAGCATTCCTTTTGCAATTATGACGGAAAAAGTCGACAAGAGCAGAACCGGATTCTTTATGGGGATATTCAACCTTTCTGTCGTTATTCCTCAGTTAATCGCGAGTCTTGTCATCGGAAAATTCATTCTGGATGCCCAGGATAAAAGCATTATCTTTATCATCAGTGGAGTAACTCTCGCAATATCCGCCGTGTTGTGGCTGCTGGTGAAAGAAACCCGAAATGCATCGGCGCCGTCTATGCCGCCGGTATCCCACTAATATTTTCGGATATGAAAAATCACTCTATGAAAAAATTTCTTTTTATTGTATTGTTTTCTGTTGTTTGTCGTGGATCTGAAAATGAAGATATCATCCAGCCGGTTAAGGTCAGTGCAGACCGGCAGGATACGATCCTCCTGAGCGATATGTTTTATGCAAAAGATTATGCTATCACCCTTACGAAGAACGGTGATGTCGCTGTTCGTTTTCTTTCGTCGTCGAATCAACTCGTTGTAAAAGCCAATAATAATAACTTCGGCGCTACGCTTGTTCAATTCACGGCCCATGGAGAAAAAAAATATATTCCGTTTATCGTGAGCAGTGCTGCAACGTCGTTCCAAACGCATACGTTTTTGTTTACCGCACCGGGGGACGTAAAGAAAGTTACTGTCGAGGGAAGTTTCAATAGCTGGAATAAAGAGAGTCATCCGTTGACAAAAAAAAACGGAGTCTATTCACTCAAAGTGAACCTCGAACCCGGAAGTTATACGTACAAGTTTGTCGTCGATGGAGCAGAGATTCTCGATCCGTCTAATTCTGAAACGGCACCGACCGGATTTGAGAGTTTCAATTCCGTTCTCCGAATAGCCGATCCGGACAGCACCAAAAGATTCCTGCATGCGGGAGGGCGTTTCGTGAAGGGAAATGAGGTCACATTTTCATTTTTGTACGAGAATAGCGGGAAACATCCGTCTTTAAAAGTGAAGGATGTCATTGCACTGCTTGACAATGGGAAGGTGAACGAAGAGAATATTCGCATATCGGGTGATGCCGTCGCCATCCGGTTCGATAAGAAGGAGCTTGAAGGAGAGAAAGTGTTTCGGATCCTTGTCACACAACAAGGGAAGAATACAAATCTTCAGCAGGTGCAAATGACTGATGGAATTCCTGCCGGAATGACAAGATCGTCCAAATGGGATGACGGGATCATCTATTCGATCATGATCGACCGGTTTTATGACGGTGACACGTCAAACGACAGACCAATTATGAAGGATTCGCTCTTCTGGCAGGCGAATTATCAGGGTGGCGACCTTCGGGGGATTTCAAAAAAGCTCGACGATGGATATTTTGATTCACTCGGAATTAATATCTTATGGATCTCTCCGGTGTATGATAACCCGAATGTCGCATTTCGGGAATATCCGCCGCCGCACCGGTGGTACAGCGGATATCATGGATACTGGCCCGTAAGTGAAACATCTGTGGAAGAAAAATTTGGAACGATGGATGAGGTAAAGAATCTGGTGCGTAAGGCGCATGCCCATGGGATCAAAGTGTTGTTGGACATTGTCGCGCATCATGTCCACATTGACAATCCGTTGTATAAAGAACACCCTGATTGGTTCGGGACATTAGATCTTCCCGACGGTAGAAAAAATTTGCGCTTATGGGACGAGCAGCGGTTGACGACGTGGTTCGAACCGTATATGCCTTCATTTGATTACACAAAATCTTCGGCGGCAATCGACTATATGGTGAAGAACACCATCTGGTGGCTGAAGGAGAGCGGTGCAGACGGATTTCGTCACGACGCGGTAAAGCACGTGCCGAACGAATTTTGGCGTGCTTTGACCCGATCGTTGAAAGAAGAAGTTGAAATTCCTCTTCATAAAGAAGTGTATCAGGTCGGTGAAACTTTTGGCGACTATGGTCTTGTGGCATCATATGTGAACAACGGTCAGCTCAGCGCGCAATTCAATTTCAATCTTTCGTATTTTGCAATTCCCGTATTTATCGAACCCGATCAATCCTTTGCTTCCATTGATTTCCAGTTGAAAAAATCTTTTGATGCCTTTGGCGCCAATAATGTCATGGGAAATATCATGGATAGCCATGATAAAGTGCGTTTTATGGCGTATGCCGACGGCGATATTAAAATGCAGGGTGTCGATACGAGAGAGATCGCATGGAATAATCCACCGACGGTGAATGACCCGAAGAGCTATGATAAGGCAAATCTGTACTTTGCGTACATGTTCACCATTCCCGGATTGCCGGTGATCTACTATGGATCTGAATTCGGGATGACCGGTGCGGATGATCCGGATAACCGGAGAATGATGCGGTTCGGCGATTCTCTCACGGTTGACGAAAAAACAATGTTGAAGAGGACTGAGAAGGTCATTGCACTTCGAAATTCTCATTCTGCCCTTCGGTACGGTGATTTTTATACGCTTCAGGCGGATACCAATATCTATGCGTACATCCGTTCCGACATGAACGAGCGTTTGCTTGTTGTGTTGAACAAAAACTCCGGTACGGAACATGTTCCGATTACGCTGCCGGGCATTTATTCGACCAACACACTGGTAGATGCGGTGACGGGAGAGAAGATTTCCGTGAATAATCATGCCGCCTCCGTTACAGTCCCGGGCGTACAATGGAGAATATTCACTATTCATTAACACGATAGTCCAAAAGTAACCAGTTTTAAATTATCACCAAAATATACAGCAATGGAAAAACCCCGTCTCTCTTTTTGGCAGATCTGGAATATGAGCTTTGGATTCCTCGGAATCCAATTCGGATTTGCTTTGCAAAACGCCAATGCATCGAGGATACTGCAGACATTTGGCGCCGATGTCCATCATCTCAGCTGGTTTTGGCTGGTGGCTCCGGTCACCGGAATGATCGTCCAACCGATCGTCGGATATTTCAGCGACAGAACGTGGAATCGATTCGGCCGAAGGCGTCCGTACTTTCTTGCGGGCGCATTTCTTACGAGCATAGCATTGGTTTTGATGCCGAACGCACCGCATCTCGCAACGATCATCGCCCCGATGTTCATCGGAGGGGGATTGCTGATGATCATGGATGCATCGATCAATATTTCCATGGAGCCGTTCCGCGCTCTGGTTGCCGATAAGTTGCCGGAAGAACAGCACACCCTTGGATTTTCGATGCAAACGTTACTGATCGGAATTGGAGCAGTGATTGGTTCGTGGCTGCCGTATATGTTGGGAAATTGGTTTGGTGTCTCCATGGAGGCGGGAGAAAAAGGGCTTGTTCCTTCGAATGTGACATATTCATTTTATATCGGGGCTCTGGTTCTGTTGGCAGCAATCGTGTGGACGGTGGTCTCCACAAAAGAATACCCTCCGGAATATTACGCTGATGCGGTGTCCGACGGGCCCAAACCGAAATTTAGGATTCCAGGTACCATGTGGCAGCTGCTGCTTGTTCAATTCTTTTCTTGGTTTGCGTTGTTCTCGATGTGGGTATTTACGACTCCGGCTGTCGCCAAAAGTTATTTTAATACGGTCGATCCGAATTCCCCGGAATTTCAGAATGCCGGTAATTGGGTTGGTATTTTATTTGGTGTGTACAATGGCGTCTCTGCTGTCATAGCTCTCTCATTGCCGAAAATAGCGGCGAAAATCGGCAGAAGAGCGACACATGCAATTTCGTTGTCGATCGGGGGGCTTTCCTTTTTGTCGTTTTCCATCATCCCGACGCATCAACTTCTGCTTCTGCCGATGATCGGCATTGGGATTGCGTGGGGGAGCATTCTTGCGATGCCGTATGCGATGCTTGCCAATTCGATACCTCCCAGGCAAATGGGAATGTTCATGGGATTGTTCAACATGTCGATCACACTTCCTCAAATCGTCAACGGGATATTCGGAGGGATCATTCTTCAATATGTATTCAATGATGATCCGCAGAAGTCGCTGCTTCTTGCCGGAGTGTTTATGATCCTTGGAGCCGTCAGCACCTTCTTTGTAAAAGATAAATTGGACCTAAAGGAGAAAATCGTTTAATTCGGGCATCCAGGATTTGTGAGAAGTAATTGAATGAGATGAAAGACATAAAGATGAATACATGTGATATTACGAGAATTAATTATTATTTTACGTTGAATTCATTATTACACTATTAAGCGATCTACTCATGAAAAAAGTTTTGCTGGTATTCTTTTTTACAGTTGCTGTCATGGCACAGCAATCATCTCCTTTTAGATTAAGTTTTGATGTTTCAAGTTTTCGGGGGGATCAATCGTCGAATTACATCGAATTGTATTATTCGTTTGATGTATCAAAGTTGACTTACCAAAAGGCCGATTCTGCTTTTCGAAGCGAAGTAATTGTCAGTATCATCGTAAAACGATCGAAAGATGATTCAATCGTTGGTTACCAAGCATGGCGAATGCCATTCAGCTTGAGAGATACCAGCCTATTGACTGGGTCGAGAACATACTTTGATCTTGCTGGTTTTATGCTTAAACCGGATATTTATAGGATATATATATCCGCGCGAGACGCTTCAAATCTCTCTGTTAGCGACAGCGCTTCGTTTGTGTACGACCTCAATCCTATTTCCGGTGATCAGGTCATGTTGAGCGATATTGAATTTTGCTCTTCAATATTACCAAGTGAAAAGGATTCAACGAATAAATTCTACAAAAATACATATGAGGTAAAACCGAATCCCTCAAAGCTCTATGGACTTCATCAGCCGGCGTTGTTCTATTATCTTGAGGCGTACAATTTGAATACGATCATTCCTGATCAATATTTGACAAGAACGATCGTAACGAATGCTGTGGGGAAGGAAGTGATCAATCACGAAAAAGCAAAAAGAAGAACATATGAATCGAGCGTTGAAGTGGGAATTTTGAAAGTGCACACCCTTCGTTCGGGGGTTTACACATTGACATATTCAATTATCGATACTTCAAACAATAAGCAATATTCAACCTCGAAAAGATTTTTCATTTACAACCCTAGTTTGCCGACCGATACTTTGGTTGCCGCACATTCTGGGAATATTGATGCGACAGTGTTTGCGACATTATCTGAAGAAGAAATCGATAAAGAAATGCAATACATCCGATACATTGCCAATAAAGAAGAGTTGGATCAATACTCGAAATTGAAAGGTGTTGACGCAAAACGTCGCGCGTTATTCCAATTCTGGGAGAATCGGGATGAAGATCCCGAAACACCAAATAACGAATCACGACAGGAGTATCTTCGGAGGATTGAGTATGCTAATACTCAATATCGGACGGGTTTTAGGGACGGATGGAGAACTGACAGGGGACGTGTATATATCGTGTATGGGCCACCGGATGATATTGAACGACATGCCAATGAAACCGACACGAAACCGTATGAAATATGGAGTTATAACTCTATCCAGGGGGGTGTTATCTTTGTGTTCGGCGATCGAACGGGTTTTTCGGATTATATCTTATTGCATTCAACCCATCGCAATGAAATTCGCGACGACAACTGGCAGCGCCAAATCCAGGCAAATTAAAATTCTTGAAACGGATTAATTTAATAGATATATTACTGTAGTTCATAATTCACTATTTCCTTTAAATCTATCCTGTGAGGTAGGAAAGGAGCACCCGATGAATGCACTCCGTTGCAGCGACCTCCTCTTCAATCGAAGAATCGGAGGTTTTTTTATATGCTGACCCAACAAATCCTGATTGACTCCAAAGGCTTTATCAGGACCGTCAATCGACTCGCCCACGAAATCATTGAACACAATAAAGGTGCTGAAACGATCGGCATCGTGGGGATTCGAACGCGCGGTGATTTTCTCGCGCGTCGGATCATGAAAAAAATATCAGAGATGGAAAATATTGCGGTACCCATCGGAACGCTCGATATTACGTTGTACCGCGATGATCTTCGCGGGAAATTGAACCAGCCGCAGCTGAAAACAACCGACATCCTCTACGACATTCAGGGGAAGAACATTATTTTGGTCGACGATGTGCTCTTTACGGGAAGAACGGTTCGTTCTGCACTCAATGCATTGATGGATATTGGACGGCCTGCATCCATTCAACTCGCAGTGTTTATTGACCGGGGACATCGTGAACTGCCGATTAAAGCCGACTTTGTCGGTAAGAATGCGCCGACGTCGTTCACGCAGGAAGTGAAAGTGCTGATGACGGAAGTCGACAACGAAGATGGCGTGTATCTTGTCGAGAAAGGAGAGAATACATAATGGGACTCTCTAACAGACACTTGCTCGGACTTCAATTTGTTCCTAAAAAGGATATCGAGTTGATTCTGGATACGGCAGTTTCGTTCAAAGAAATTCTGAACCGCCCAATCAAAAAAGTTCCGACACTTCAGGGAAAGACCATTGTCAATCTCTTTTTCGAGAATTCAACCCGGACGAGAACATCGTTCGAACTTGCGGAACGGAGATTATCTGCGGATGTCCTGAATTTTGCGGCGTCAACTTCAAGCGTTACAAAAGGCGAAACCCTGAAGGACACCGCACGAAACATTGAGGCAATGAAAATCGATATGGTGGTTATCCGTCATAATGTTGCCGGGACGGCAGAATTTTTATCAAAAGTTGTCCAGGCGAATGTTATCAATGCCGGAGACGGACAGCATGAACATCCTACCCAGGGATTATTGGATATGTATTCCCTGCGTGAAAAATTTGGAAAAATCGATGGACTTCATATTTGTATCGTGGGCGATATCCTCCACAGCCGTGTTGCCCGATCGAATATTTTCGGACTGCAGACAATGGGTGCCAAAGTTTCGGTGTGCGGACCGTCAACATTGATTCCGAGAGAGATTGAAAAATTCGGTGTCGAGGTGTATCATCACATCGATGATATTCTCCCGAAAGTAGACGCGCTGAATGTTCTTCGAATTCAGCTGGAACGTGAAGCAGGAGGCTACTTTCCGTCGCTTCGTGAATTTCATCGATATTTCGGCGTAACGAAAGAACGATTGGATAGAATAGGGAGGCCGATAACGATTCTGCATCCCGGGCCGATTAACAGAGACGTTGAACTTTCCGCAGACGTTGCCGATGGCCCGCATTCACTGATTCTTGAACAGGTTCTCAATGGAGTTGCAATTCGTATGGCTGTCCTGTACCTCCTTGGAACGGCACAATAACGAGGAAGATATGTCTGAAAAAATACTTTTACGGTCCGGCCGGTTAATTGATCCGTCCCGGCACATCGATGTCGTTACCGATATCTTGATCGTCGACGGCAGGATTGATTCGATTCAGGAAAAAATCTCCGCCGATAAGCAGACGCGGGAAATTGATCTCACAGGAAAAATTATTGCACCGGGATTCATCGACATCCATGTGCATCTTCGTGAACCCGGATATGAGCACAAAGAAACGATACAAACAGGAACGCTCTCAGCGGCGTACGGCGGTTTTACGGCAGTGTGTTGCATGCCCAATACCAATCCTGCCATTGACGACGAGTCGATTGTCACTTTCATTCAAACCCAGGCGCGGCTGGCAAACGATGGAATTGTGGATGTCTATCCGGTTGGATCGGTAAGCAAAAAACGGGAAGGAAAATCGCTTGCGCCGATTGCGGAACTGGTGAATGCAGGAGCGATAGGGTTGAGCGATGATGGCGCGCCCGTGTTCGATGCTCAATTGATGCGTCGTGCGCTGGAGTATGCCATGATGTACAATGTTCCGATCATGCAGCACTGTGAAATTCCCGAACTGGCTCACGGCGGAGTGATGAATGAAGGAATTATTTCTACAGAGCTGGGCTTGCCGGGTATTCCGGGTGTTGCCGAAGAAATTATGATCGCACGAGATCTTATTCTTGCTGAATATACGAATGCGAGATACCACGTGTGCCACATGAGCACGGCGAAGGCGGTTGATCTTGTCCGGCAGGGGAAAAAGAAAGGAATAAAAGTGACCAGTGAAGTGACTCCTCACCATTTCACTCTGACGGAAGAGATCGTCCGTTCGTATGATACAAATACGAAAATGAACCCGCCGCTTCGGACGAAAGATGATATTGAAGCGGTAAAACAGGGATTACAGGACGGCAGTATCGATGTGATTGCGACAGACCATGCGCCCCATTCTTTGGATGAGAAGGACGTCGACTATGTGCAGGCACCGTTCGGAATTGTCGGTTTGGAGACTGCGATAGGGCTCGCAATGGTCGAACTTGTGGAACAAAAGTATCTGACGATAGCTCAACTGATCGAAAAATTCTCTACAAATCCGAGGAAAATCATTGGAAAGGAAATTCGAATAGCGGAAGGTGAAGCTGCAAATGTAACGTTCATTGATCCCGATGTGCAATGGACGGTAGAAACCTCAAAGTTCAAATCAAAATCGAAGAATTCTCCGTTTAATGGAAGGAGATTGAAAGGGAAATCAATCGGAATAATGAATCATTCAAAGATAATGATGTATTGATGGAGATTGTTTCTTCAAAATTATTTGATCAATTTCCCGAACTTGTCTTTGGAATGAGCACGGTTGATGGCGGCGTTAGTCATGAGAAGTTCGGATTAAACTTGAGTTATCACGTCGGCGATGTCGCGGAAAATGTTGAAGAGAATAGGAAAAGGTTTTTTTCTTCGCTCGGCATACAGGAATCTCGTATAGCATTTACTCAACAGACGCATTCCAGCACTACGGTCGTTGTCAATGCTCCCGGAAAATATCCCGACAGCGACGCATTGATCGCCCGGCACAATGGGCTCTTCCTTGCCGTCAGTGCGGCAGATTGTACGCCGGTGATGTTTTATGATCCGGACACGGGTACAATCGGGGGTATCCACGCGGGATGGAAAGGAACGTCGCTGAGGATCGTTGAAAATGCTCTACACACTGCAATGACGAATTTCTCCGTTGATTCTTCCAATCTTTATGTATTTATTGGTCCATCTGCCGGTCAGTGTTGTTACGAGGTGGGCGAAGATGTGGCCCGCCGGTTCCCGCCGGAATGCGTGAAGTTTCTTTCAACAGCGAAATATCTATTGGATGTGAAAAAAGCGAATTATCTGCAGTTACTGGAATGCGGTGTTCGAAGTGACCGTATTGAGATACATCCGGATTGTTCAATTCATAATCAGAAATATCATTCTCACCGCCGCGACGGAAAAAGGTCGGGGAGAATGATGGCGGTAATTGGTCTAAAAAAATAAAGGCACCTTTATATGTGTGGAATAGTGGGATATATCGGTTCGAAGAATGTTCTTCCAATCTTAATCGATGGACTGAAACGTTTGGAATACCGCGGATATGATTCTGCCGGTATCGCGGTTCTCAATCAGGGCAGATTGGTCGTACAAAAAAAAGTCGGCAAAGTCGGCGAGTTGGAAAAAGTATCGTCATCCCAGCAGTATGCCGGATCAACAGGCATTGGTCATACTCGATGGGCAACCCATGGTGAGCCGAATGATATCAATGCACATCCGCATTGCAGCAACGACGGAACGATTGCTCTGATCCATAACGGCATCATTGAAAATTACCACGCGATCAGAACAAAACTTGAAAAGAGCGGTTATCTGTTCCTTTCAGCAACGGATACGGAGGCCCTGGTGCACCTCGTTTCCGAAATGCAAAAGGTTTCCGGCGATTTAGAAACAGCAGTAAGACTCGCCCTGCGGCAGGTAGACGGTACCTATGGCATTGCGGTGCTCTCAAGCCGAGAACCGGATAAAATAATTGTTGCACGAAAGGGAAGCCCGCTCATCATTGGCGTTGGCGAGAACGAACATTTTGTTGCCTCCGATGCTGCTGCGATTGTTCAATATACTCGTCAGGTCGTCTATCTGGAAGACGGTGAAATAGCTGTTCTCCGCCATGATCATTTTAAAACAACAACGATCGACAATAAGGAGCGGATCAAGCAGGTTCAAGAAGTGACGTTTGAAATTGAAGAGATTGAAAAAAGCGGCTACGACCATTTTATGCTCAAAGAGATTATGGAACAGCCGGAAACAATTCGTAATGCAATGCGTGGCCGCGTGTTGAGTGATGAGGGAACCGCCAAACTGAGCGGTCTTCGGGACATGATGCTGCTGTTGGAAAATGCACAGAGGGTGATTATCACGGCATGCGGTACATCGTGGCATGCCGGGTTGGTGGGGGAATATATGCTGGAACAATATGCAAAGGTTCCCGTTGAAGTCGAATATGCTTCTGAATTTCGATATAGGAATCCGATCATCAAGCCGAATGACGTAATGTTTCTTATCAGCCAAAGCGGTGAAACAGCCGATACGCTTGCTGCGCTGCGCGAAGCGAAGTACAAAGGAGCATCTGTTCTTGGAATTTGTAATGTGGTCGGCAGCACCATAGCTCGTGAGAGTCAGGGTGGTGTGTATATCCATGCCGGCCCGGAAATTGGTGTTGCTTCGACAAAAGCATTTACGTCGCAATTAGTGGTGTTATCGCTCATCACCCTGTTGATTGCACGGCAGCGGTCGACGATAACACTCGAGCAGGGAAAAGAAATTTGTAAGGAATTACTGGCGCTTCCCGAAAAAGTTCAAACAATTCTCAACGATACGTCAGAAATTGAAAAGATAGCGGAAGAATTTAAGGATGTCACGAATTTCCTGTATCTTGGCCGCGGATATAATTTCCCCGTTGCATTGGAAGGGGCGCTGAAATTGAAGGAAATATCGTACATCCACGCTGAAGGATATCCCGCTGCTGAAATGAAACATGGCCCGATTGCATTGATCGATGAGAATATGCCCGTTATTGTCATTGCAACAAAGGACAGTACCTATGAAAAGGTCATCTCAAACATTCAGGAAGTCAAAGCAAGAAAGGGGAAGGTCATAGCGGTAGTCAATAGGGATGACTCACATATTGCATCTCTCACGGACCATATCATCAAGGTGCCTCAAACCGTTGACTTCCTTTCGCCGATAATAAATGTCATTCCGCTTCAATTATTATCGTATTATATTGCTGTGAAACGGGGTTGTCATGTGGACCAGCCGAGAAATTTGGCTAAAAGCGTAACAGTTGAGTAATTTGATTTTCGAATAAAACTTTGTATTTTTATCCCACAATATTTTTCAACAAGGTAAAGGGTAAAATTAGTGTCAGTTGATTATCGATTTAAGCAGACAGATTGGGCATTAATTCTCGGTGCATCCAGCGGATTTGGGGGGGCAACGGCAGTTGAACTTGCAAAACACGGAATGAACATTTGCGGTGTCCATTTGGACCGCGCGGCAACGATACCAAATGCTGAGAAAGTAAAAGCTGATTGCGAGTCATTGGGTGTAAAAACAATGTTCTTTAATGTCAATGCGTCTGATCCGGAGAAACGAAAGGATGTTGTTGACGCATTGAGCAAAGAATTCATTACCCCAGAGCATAAAGTTCGGGTCTTGATGCATTCATTGGCATTTGGTTCACTGAAGTCTTTTATCGCCAAAGATCAAAAAAATCAACTGACACAGGCCCAGATTGAAATGACAATGGATGTGATGGCCAACGCATTGGTCTATTGGACGCAGGCAGCGTTTAATAAAGGGTTATTGAAAAGTGGATCAAGAATTTATACGATGACAAGCTCCGGCGGACATTCTCAGTTTCCTGAATACGGTGCGGTCTCTGCCGCAAAAGCCGCCTCAGAATCATACATTCGTCAACTCGCTCTTGAGCTCGGGCCGTACGAAATCACATGCAACGCTATTATGGCCGGTGTGACTGATACGGCAGCCCTTCGAAAGATTCCCGGAAATACTCAGATGATCAATCTGGCGAAATCAAAAAACCCGTCATTGAAATTGACGACACCGGAAGCGGTTGCGAAAGCAATTTCATTGTTATCCCATGAAGATGCCTATTTCATATCGGGGAATACCATTGGCGTGGACGGCGGCGAAGATATTGTCGAATTTGTCGGCGATCATCCGGGTGAATAGGAGAGAAGGTAAACACGTATACGATACCGCCTTCATTGGCGGTATTTTTATTTTATGGAAAACATTTTAGTAACGCGTGACATCATCGTTCCCGAATCTGCGTTGGAATTTCGTTTTTCACGAAGCAGTGGGAAAGGAGGGCAGAACGTCAATAAAGTCTCGACGAAGGTCGAATTGCTCCTTTCTCTTGACGCAGTGATCACATCGGATGAAATGAAGGAACTCCTGTCCCGGCGGCTGGCATCACAATTGGACTCACAGAAGAAGATTCACTTCCTTTCACAAGAGTCTCGAAGTCAATTGCAAAATAAGCGGATGACCGTCAAGAAAATGGTTCAGGCATTGCTCGAAGCTGCAGCAGCGGTAAAAGAACGCGTTCAGACAAAAAAAAGTAAATCGTCCAAAGAAAAACAGATCATAGAGAAAAAGAAACAGGGTGCGAAGAAAAATTTACGTCGTAAAAATTTCATGGATGCGGAATGATCCTTTGAACGAAACCAAAGATTGTGTATATTTGTCCTGATTTTATGGAAAAAGAATATGTTCGGTCCCTGTTTAACAGCATCGCCTTTCGGTACGATCTTCTGAACCATTTGTTGAGCGGTGGTATTGACCTCTACTGGAGACATCAGGCAATTCAGTCCCTTGTTGATATTCA
>Ga0172379_10005172_pt1 | contig 18463 bp, 16 predicted proteins | sample GrowelOW334metaG_FD_119756 | JGI IMG/M metagenome (GOLD analysis project Ga0172379, IMG submission 119756) | Groundwater microbial communities from an aquifer near a municipal landfill in Southern Ontario, Canada - Groundwater well OW334 metaG | ecosystem: Environmental > Aquatic > Deep...
AAACTTCTTCGAGGCGACGGTGCTCGCGGTCGCGATGACTCCCACTCGTCTGTTCTTTGTCCTCTGCACCGCCTCTTCTGCCGCGGGGATGAGGACGCCGAGCACCTTCTTCTTCGCGCCATACTCGTCTTGGATCTTTCTGAGTGCCTCGCTTGAGGCAGTGTTGCAGGCGATAATCACCATCCCACACTCGTGCGAGAAGAGAAAGTCGACCGCCTGTCTCGTGTAGGCGAGTATCGTCTCTTGAGGGCGGTCGCCGTAGGGCGTACGGGCTGTGTCGCCGAGGTATACGTAGTCGTAGTCGGGGAGGGTAGTGACGATAGAGCGCAGGACGTGGAGCCCGCCGAATCCGGAGTCGAATATCCCTATACGCTTGTTTCTCTTCGCCATCTTGTACCAGGGTGGCTTGGTCACACATAAATCTCTGCTGAGATTTTGCGCGACCCCGTCTCGGCCCGTCGGCCTCCGGCTTTCGAGTCCCGCCCTTTTGTCACTCATCACTACGTTCTTCATGTACCAAGGGTGGGACTCGAACCCACACGAAAGTTTTTAGGCCTTCCCAGGGTTTTAAGCCCTGTATGTCTACCATTCCATCACCTTGGCGATATACGTCCTCTGACGTCTTTTGATGATACTATTTTCTCTGCTATTCTCGTAGTGTGGCCAGGTGGTGAAGTGGTAACACATCGCTCTGCAAAAGCGACACTCGCGGGTTCAATTCCCGCCCTGGCCTCCAATCTCACCCATAGGAGCACCGCTCTCTTCGCCGTTGTCGAGCATGAAGTCGATGCGCGGGAGGCGCATGCGTGCATGCTGCTTTAAGTAATCTGAGAACGCTTCGCGCTGCCGCTCGAGGAACGACATCGCCGCGTGTGCCTTCTCGATAGGGAAGACGCTGACGAAGATCATGATGCGGTCGCCGTGCGCGACACTCTGCGCGCGGATCACGGTGATGAGCGACTCGCTGCCCGCCTCGCGCGCGATAAACCGGGCTGCCTCTCGTGCGACGATCTCGGTGGCGCGGTTGCTCTGCTTGCGTGGTTCGCGCGAGCGCGACTGGCCTCTGGAATCTGAGTCGGGTCTCATGACTCGGTGACAACGAAGGCGATTATCTCGTCGCCGTAGGTCGCGTTCTCGCGGCACTCAATCTCGGTGCCGAAGTCGCCCTCGGTCTTAATCTCTTTCACGTCAGCGCGCGCTTGCTGGAGGTTGCCGATACTGCCGCGTGCGAGCTCCTCGCCCTTGCGCACGATCTTCACGCGGTCACCGACGGTGAGCGTGCCCGAGACATAGCGCGCACCGAGCACCTGCTTCTTGGCGCTTGAGGAGAAGGCCTTTAGCACCATCGCGCGACCGAGCTCCTTCTCAGACGATACGTTGGGGGCCCGCGCTTCGAGGAGCTCTCGTACCTTCGCCGAGAGTTCGTAAATGATAGAGAAGGAGAGTATCGAAATGTTGTCGCGCAGGGCGAGGTCGCTCGCGATCGCGTCGGTCGAGGCGTTGAAGGCGATAATCGCCGCGCCGCTCGCGTGGGCAGTCTTCACGTCAGTCTCGCTCACGCTGCCGACGCCCGAGGAGACGACGCGGACGACGGCGCGCTCGTGGGTAATCTTTGCGAGCTCGTGCACAATCGCGTCGACCGAGCCGGCGACGTCCGCCTTGATGATAAGTGGGAGTTCGACGACGCCCTCGGCCAGCGCGCTGCGTTCAATCGTCGTTGCCATCTCGCGCGCATGTTCCTTTGCGAGGGCCTCGGCCTCTTTCTTGCTTGGAGCAATCGTGAAGAGCGACCCGGCTGCCGGCAGCTTGCTAAAGCCTGAGATGCGCACGGGCTCTGAGGGGCCTGCGTGCTCGACTCGCGTACCGTGGAAGTCTTCGATAAAGCGTATCGGCGCGAAGGCGTCGCCTGCGACGACGAACCCGTCGAGTGTGAGCGAACCATCTTTGACGATGAGTGTTGCCGAGGCGCCGCGTTTCGGGTCTTGGGTCGACTCGAGCACGAAGCCGGTCGCAGGTGCCTCAGGGTCGGCAGTGAGCTCGGCGAGGTCTGAGGCGAGGAGCAGGAGGTCGAGGAGCTCGGGGATACCCTCGCCGGTCTTCGACGAGATCTCTGCATAGGCGATGTCGCCGCCCATGCCCTCGATATAGATGCCGTTCTCGATGAGGGAGTTCTTCGTGTGTCCGACGTCGGCGTTGTTCTTGTCGATCTTCGTGATCGCGATGATGTAGGGGATACTCGCCTCGGTAATCGCCGCGAGCGCGTCGAGAGTCTGCGGCATCACGCCTTCGTCTGCAGCAACGACGAGGATCGCGATGTCTGCCGCTGCCGCGCCGCGCGTGCGCAGCGCCTTAAAGGCCTCGTGCCCGGGCGTATCGAGGAAGGTGACCGGACGGTTCTGGTGAAGCGCGATATACGCTGCCACGTGCTGCGTGATCCCGCCCGCCTCGCCCGCGACAATATTCGCCTTCCGGATGTAATCCAGAAGCGAGGACTTACCGTGGTCTATGTGGCCCATCACCGCGATGACGGGCGGTCGTGCGAGCCGCGCCATAATCGCTCTATTTCATCACAAAAATGACTAGATTGCAATCTCCTGTTCGGCGGTACGACAGCACATCGTGTAGAATAGGCGCATGTGGTGGAAGAAGAGGGTCAATCTTGATTACGCTGCCGGGGTGAGCGGCAACCCTTCGTCGCCTCACGAGGAGGGGAGGATGGCGAAGCAAGTACTCGAAGAGGCGCGCACCGCTCTCGCACGGCTCACCGAGGTGCAGTCAGACGACGTCATCTTCACCAGCGGAGCGACCGAGAGTAATGCGCTCGCGATCCTCGGCCACGTGCACGCGCTGCGGCTCCTGGCCGGCCGTGACACGCCGGGGAGGAACAATATGCACGTGCTCTACCTGCCGAGCGCGCACGCGTCGGTTGTCGAGAACATGAAGCTGCTCGAAGAGGAGGGGGTAGAGGTCGAGGAGCTGCCTATACACGATGCTCGCGTCGACACTGAGGCGCTCGCGAAGATGCTTCGAAAGGAGACAGTGCTGGTCTCGATGGACGCGGTCTGTGGCGAGACGGGCGTGGTGTGGAACACGCGCGAGGTCGCCGGGGTACTGAGGAAGTCTCGCGCAGAATGTACGGAAGTCAGACTTCCGTACCAGGTACGGAAGTCTGACTTCCGTAGTGCGCTGCTACACGTTGATGCGAGCCAGGCGCCCTTGACCGAGAAGGTCTCGCGCGCACACTTCGGTGCCGATCTGCTCACCTTCGATGCGTCAAAGGTGAGTACGGTACGCGGCATCGGTGCGCTCATCGCACATCGCACCATCCCGCTCGCACCGCTCTACAAGGGTGGCGGGCAAGAGCGGGGCTTGCGCTCGGGGAGCGAAGCGCCAGAGCTCGCGAGAGAATTCGCGGCTGCACTTTGCGCGGCCGCGCGCGGCCGCGAAGCATTTCGCGCTCGCGCGGAGCGCGAGCGCGCAGCTCTTGTCACTCGCATCCGTCTTATCCCGAACCTCCTTATCAACGAGGGTCGCGCGCAAGCGCCGAATATCTTGAGCATTTCGCTCCTTGGGCGAGACACCGACTACCTCGTCGCGCTCCTCGACGAAGCGGGGTTCGCCGTCTCTACGCGGAGCGCGTGCGAGACCGACTCTGAGGAGGGCTCTCGTGCCGTCTTCGCCTTGACGAGCGACCGCGAACGAGCTCGCAGCACGCTCCGTATCGCGTGGGGAGCCGCCACGCACGGGCGCAATCTAACCAGATTTTCAAAGGCGCTTGCGCGAGCGGTCGCGTTTGTTGACAGCAGCAGCCTAGGGTAGCATTATAGCCATATGAACATAGAGGAACTCTCCAAATCTCAGCTCATTCTGCTCACGATTCTGGTGAACTTCGTGACCTCTGTTGCGACCGGTATCTTGACGGTCTCGCTTCTCGATCACGCGCCGGCCTTTGTGACGCAGACGGTGAACCGCGTTGTCGAACACACGATCGAGACAGTCACTCAGGCAGCGCCGGCAGCGATCATCCAGGCGCCCGCACCGTCAAATCAAGACTTGGTCACTGCTGCTATCGGCGCAGATGCGATGCGCGCCGTCGCTATCTATGCGGCAGAGACCGGCACCTCCTCGCCGGCTCTCGCTATCGGCACGTATCTCTCGAAGTCTCGTGCGATCGCTACTGCGGCTCAAGACGCACTGCCGAAGGAGGTCCTCGTCGAGTTCACCAACGGTGCATACATTGCCGCATCGCTCGCACATCAAGGGAAGGGTATCGCGATCTACGGCTTCGCAGACAGTGCTGCGTTGCCGAAGATGACCTCGCCGATCCTCGTGCCCTCAAGCGACTTGAAGCTCGGTCAGACCGTGCTTGCACTCGGCTCTGACGGTTCAGCTGCCACCGGTATCGTCGCACGCGTAAGCAGTAAGGGCGTCTACACCACCCTGCCGGACATCGGGACGGGGAGCGCCGCAGTCGACCTCGCAGGCAATCTGATTGGCATCGGAGCAGGAGCGACCCCCGGCCTGCTTATCAGCGCGTCAACGATAACCGCGCTTCTCACGGCGACCTCAACAACCGCAACCTCGACCGTCTCCGCGAAGTAATAGGAGTCATAACCCTATCTCTATGCCCCCATTTAATAATTTCACCACTAAAGCAAAAGAGGCCGTCCGACGCGCGCACGAGCTCGCTATCGAGCGCGGACAGAACCACGTCTCGCCGCTTCACCTACTCGCGGCACTCGTGCTCCAGGAGGAGTCGCTCGTCTTCTCTATCCTCGACCGGATGGAGGTGGACACGATTATGCTCGCTGACGCAGTGCTCGAGCACTTGGAGGCACCTGAGAGCGCCTCGGTGCTCTCGCCTTCGTACCAGATCTATCTCACACCCGACCTCGCACAGGCGCTCGAGACAGCAGGGAAGATTGCTGCGCGCATGAACGATACGTTTGTCGGTACCGAGCACCTCTTCCTTGCGGTTATCGAACACCCGGGCCCTGCAAGCGACATTCTCGCGCGCTTCTCGATTGCGCGTGACGCGGCACTCGCGATTCTTAAGGAGCTCAAGTCTTCGAAGGACGGGCAGAACGCGGAGCCGAAGCGCTTCCGCGCGCTCGCCAAGTACGCGCGCAATCTCACGAAGCTCGCCGCCGAGAACAAGCTCGACCCGGTGATCGGCCGCGACCAGGAGATCAATCGCGTGATCCAGATCCTCGCGCGCCGCACCAAGAATAATCCGGTGCTTATCGGCGAAGCCGGTGTCGGCAAGACAGCGATTGCTGAAGGGCTCGCTGCGCGTATGGCGCAGAACGACGTTCCCGAGTCGCTGAAGGGCAAGGAGCTCCTCTCGCTCGATCTCGGGCTCATGATCGCGGGCACCAAGTATCGCGGCGAGTTCGAAGAGCGGATGAAGAACGTGATGAAGGAGGTCGAGCGTGCAGAAGGGAAGGTAATCCTCTTCGTCGACGAGCTCCACACGCTCGTGGGCGCGGGCGGCGCTGAGGGCTCCTTGGACGCGTCGAATATGCTCAAGCCCGCACTCTCTCGTGGCGAGATACGCGTTATCGGCGCGACCACGCTCAAGGAGTATCAGAAATATATTGAGAAGGATGCAGCACTCACGCGCCGCTTCCAGTCAGTCTTTATACAAGAACCTTCCGTTGAAGACGGTATCGCAATCCTGCGCGGACTGCGCGACAAGTACGAGCTCTTCCATGGGGTGCGTATCACCGATGGTGCGATCGTCGCCGCAGTCGAGCTCTCGAGTCGCTATATCAGCGACCGCTTCTTGCCTGACAAGGCGATCGACCTGATCGACGAGGCTGCCTCAGGCTTGCGTATCGCGCTTGAGAACAAGCCGCCACTCTTGGAAGAGACCGATCGCAAGGTTCGCCGCCTCGAGATCGAGCGGCAGGCGCTCCAGAAAGATTTGGAGGGTGAACACTCGAAAGAGATAAAGGAGCGCATCAAGGTTATCGACACCGAGGTCGCTGACTTGAAAGAGAAGACCAACGAGCTCGAGCTCAAATGGAAGAACGAGAAGGAGGTGCTCGTGGGTATCCGTGCCGCGAAGACCGAACTCGAGTCGCTCAAGGTGCAGGCAGACAACGCCGAGATGGCAGCCGACCTCGGTACGGTCGCAGAGATTCGCTACGGTAAGATCCCGCATATCCAGAAGGACCTCGAAGTGAAGCTGAAGCGCTTGAAGGCGCTCCAGAAGTCGCGCCGCGTCTTAAACGAAGAGGTCGCCGAGCAGGACATTGCGGCGGTCGTCTCGCGCTGGACGGGTATCCCTGTGGCACGGATGCTCGAAGAAGAGGCGACGAAGCTCTCTCGCATGGAGGAGGCGCTCAAGGGGAGCATCATCGGGCAGGACATCGCCGTGAAGAAGGTGACCGACGCAGTGAAGCGCTCTCGCGTAGGGATCTCTGACCCGAACCGCCCGATTGGCTCGTTCCTCTTCTTGGGGCCCACCGGCGTGGGTAAGACCGAGCTCTCAAAGAAGCTTGCTGAGTTTATGTTTAATGATACCGACGCGCTTGTGCGCGTCGACATGAGCGAGTTTATGGAGAAGCATTCGGTGGCTAAGCTGATCGGTGCGCCGCCGGGCTACGTGGGCTACGAAGAGTCGGGCACTTTGACCGAGCGTATCCGCCATCGCCCGTACGCGGTGGTGCTCTTCGACGAGATCGAGAAGGCGCACCCAGAGGTCTTTAATATCTTGCTCCAAGTGCTCGACTCTGGCCACCTCACCGACGGGAAGGGCCGCAAGGTCAACTTCAAGAACACAATCATCGTGCTCACGAGCAATATCGGCGGCGAGTTTATCGACCGGCTCGCACACATCGGCTTCGGCACTGCCGGGGCAACCGAGGCGAACCGTTACGAAGAGACGAAGGAGAAGGTGATGGACGCGCTCAAGGAGCACTTCCGCCCCGAGTTCCTCAACCGGCTCGACGACATCATTATCTTCGACGTGCTCGCCAAGGAGGCGCTCGCAAGAATCGTCGACACGCAGGTCGAGGAGGTGAAGAAGCGTCTTACCCAGAAGCGCATCGCGCTCGCGATAGCCCCCGAGGTGCACACGTGGCTTGCCGAGAGGGGGTATAACCCGCAGTACGGCGCCCGCCCGCTTCGCCGCACGATCCAGGATACGATACTCACCCCGCTTGCCTCGCTCATGGTCGACCAGGGCCTTCTCGAGGGTGGCGCGGTGACGGTCTCTATCAAGGGCGACAAACCGCATTTTGAGGTGAAGAAGAATGCGACGCGTGCGAAGAAGGCGGCGGCGGCAGTTGCCTAAGAACGGCCTCTCTGCTATATTTTCTGCATGTCACAAGACCGCCTGCTCAGGCTCAAATCCACGAAGTCCAGCCACGTGATCTGGACTCGCAAGAATAAGAAGACCGTCGAACGCAAGATCGAGGTTACGAAGTTCGACCCTACGCTCCGCAAGCGGGTCGTCTTCAAAGAGACGAAGCGCTAACGCCAAAACGAAAACCGCCCAAAAGGGCGGTTTTCGTTTCGCGCCACGCAACCTTTCCGTTTTGTATCGCGTTATAATAAGTGGAAGGACATTGAAATAGTGATGCAGGGGCTTGGAACGCGAGTGAGAGATTGCGTAGCTCTTTCTTCGCTACTAATTTCTCTCCTCTTCTTCCACCCCTCCCGTCACCTTCCATATTCCCGCTTTACCCCCCCATTTCAATTTCCTCCCTTGCTCTTTCCCCGCTCCTCCTCCGCTCTTTCTTTTCGCTCCTTCCTCTTTTGAACCAGCTCACGTGGCTGGTTCTTTCTTTTATGCGGGCTTAAAGAGAATTGACTGAGACACAATCGAGCGGATTATTCTGAAGGGGAAGGGAGTGTTTGAGACGCATAACATCTCGGTATAAAAACAGAACCGCTCGAACAGACGCGATGTCTGTTTGAGCGGTATGCACACGTACTAATCGTCGTCATCGAAAAACGAACCGCGAGTAGTCCCATGAACGTTCGACAACGGTTCCGGTAGCCAAAGAAAGCGGCGTGCATTTTGCGTGAGGAACTCAAGCGAAAATCCATCACCCCAGCAGGCGAAGAAGATGAACGGCTCGAGTGTCATCGGAATTTCGCCGAATTCGCACGTGCTCCATTTCTGGAGCAACCCGTCGAGCATTACCGCGGTCGTTTTCGGTCCTGTCCCAGCCGATATTTCTTCCCCGAAATGATCTTCTTCGAATTGACAGGTCTCCGTGACGGCCCGATATGTCATCAGATGGCGGAGAATCTTCAGCCGCTCTTCCGGTGGACAGAGTGCCCACAGTGCTTCCTTTACAGAATTGCCGTACCCATGTTGCTTTGCCATATCCAGATAGTATTGCGGACCCATAGATCCTCCATAGTCAGGTTGGACTGCACGAGACGAGATACAATAACCCACCGTTCTTTCCTTTATGTATAACAGAATATGTTCCGTGTCAAGGTTTTCGTAATGATTCAATGGTTTTGGAGCATTTAGTTCGATTCCGTGTGAGGGGGTATGAAAAATAACCCAGTACACACAATGCCACCAGGACCGCGGATTACCGCTTATCTCCCTCGACTCGAAATGTTTCCGTCAAAACATTTCGGTCTGGGCACCGCCTCGCTGTTTCGCTCTGCTGAACGAAACTTGCTCCGGCGTTCCGATTCCTGGACGCGAGCGAAGCAGTTCGCTCGCTTGGGCCCGCAACGCAAAAACTGCCTTTCGGCGGTTTTGCTTATGCGGGCCTACGAAGCCTGGGATGGAACACTATTGAGGAGACGATTCTGAAGTGGAAGAAGATATTTTAATAAAAAAAGGCCGATCATATTTCAGATCGGCCTCAATATCACAGAACCCGCGTGCTTTGTTAGCCCTGGCCCTTTAGCTCCTCGACGCGGGAGATAAGCCAATTCCCAATTGTTTTGAAACCCTTGGGCGGCTTGTAAAGGGTCAATACCCCACGATGGATATCGACAATGTAATGGACACGAGGCGTTACTGCTCCCAGAACATGTAATGAATCAAGAACGGTTCGACCGCGGATGGAGCGATAGAACCAAAACCAACGCCAAGTCCATGGTTTGATGGGAGAGACTTCGACTGCGTGCCCAACTTGAATGATAAGACCTCCTTGTTGGTTCAATAGATAGGTGCTCCTTTCATCTCGACCGAAGCCCTCTTCTATTGAGAGGATTTCTTCATCGAAACGCTTCACACAAGCGTTGTTCAATTTAGAGATATCGCAGTACCGAGACAGAAAGGCAAACTCTCTAAAAACAGCTAACTTGTTTAGGCCAGACATGCTCTACTCCTTGGAGTATTTGAGGTCAGCATCCTGCTAACCCTAGGAACACGCTTGTAACATCCCGTTACAGTCGCTCCGAGTAGTCTTATATCATTCAATTTATGTTTTGTCAATCTGGTCGTAATGGTTCAATACCTTAAAAAACACAGGGAGTTCGATTCCGTGTGAGGACGTACGATAAATAACTGAACAAATACAACCTTTTAAATTTCGGCGGGCTTACGAAGCCTGGGATGGAACACCATAGAGGAGACAATCTTGGAATGGAAGAGGTTGTCTTGGGTCTTCGCACCTACAGCTCGTTAGTGAGATGTTTGAGGTGGAACAGACTGGAACAAAGCTCTCTGTTCCGTTGTTCCAGTCTGTTCCAGTAAGATTGCGATATTAGTTAGTCCCGGCCCGCCAGCACTATATCTTCAGGATCCCAGTTCAAATAAATAGTGTTGGAAGGGTGGGGTGTGCTCGTGATATGGTTCTCGAGTTTACATACATTGATTAAACGCTAGAACCAAACTTTAAGACATGTAATGAGTCTCTTCAGTACCTTTGCGTCATATGCTACTGTTATTGTGTGCGCTGGACCTAACCCGTATGACCTCGGTCGTACGGTATGGTCCCGAAATCGTAAGCCATGAGAATCCCGTCATCAGGGCGTGGCTTACGTTGCAGGGGGAAACTCCTGTAGGGCCGCAAGGCCTCCTGGTGGCGGGATTCGCATTTTATATACGAACCCCGCATCAGCATTATTAGCCTCATTGCTGAGCGGTATGCAGTACAAACACATCACGGGCGTCCTTCTTTTTGTGATTCTCGCCATTCCTTTTTCGAGTGTCCACGCTGACGTTTATAGCGACCCGTACAACATCCTCTACGGTAGCAACCTCTATCAAGGGGCGCAGCAACTACAGCAGCAACAGTCGCAGAATCAACTTCAAGGTCAACTGCAAGGACTACAGAATCAGGTTCAAGGGCTCAGGGATCAAGTGAAAGGACTGCAGCCGCAGAAACCACCAGTCGTACTTCAACCCGTGGTCATTCCGCCGTCTGCAACTGCAACGCTCGGCACCAATGCTGTCGAATGCACATTGAATCCCGCGAATTGTAAGGCGGCACTCAACGCCCAAACTAAATGTGTGCAGGGGAACGGCAGATGGACTTCCTATTCTATGGATTCCGTACTATGGCCCGGTAGCTATTGCCAATGCAACGCCGGGTACGAGCTGAGCAGATTAAATGGCGCGTGCTATCCCAGTGTCACGACATCTGTTCAAACCATGACATTTAGTTCTCATAGCTCCGGTCTTACTACAGCGCAGATAAGTTCAATCATCTCGCTGTTGCAGGCATTCGGTGCGGATGCAAAGACTATCGCTAGTGTTCAGGTAGCGTTGCAATAATCAATGTATGATCTTGCGAGCAATTAAACGTAAGACTGTCATTAATGTCCTGCTATGGTCTGTGCTCGTGATCGTAGTAATCATCAACGTAATAATCTGGTTCCCACGAACGCCAAAAGTATTATCAGCAGACGAGTTGTATCAGTTGCAGTTGGCGGTAGCACAAAGGACTTGCGACAAGGTTAATAAGCTGACTGATGGACTGAGCAATGACCCTCCACTCACCGCGTCCGACTGCATTCCACCGAATCAATACTGCGGGAGAACATGGGGAGCAGACGCTGTGTGGGCGGGATCATCTGATGAGAACGGCACTCCGGTCTGTTCCTGTGATGAGGGATACATATGGCGCAATGACGATGGAACGATTGGAACTTCGTTTGGCACGAGTGAGACATTTAATTTCATTAGTGCGCCGGGCAGGTGTGCAAGGCAACAGTAGGAACACGGGTTGTCAACTTGACTGTTTCGTGGTACAGATAGATTCAATCAGGGGGAACTTATTATCAAATTACAATCTTACATATGACGCGGATAAACAAACTCGTATTTCTCCTTCTTCTCGTCCCGTTCGGCTTTATTTCGACGGCATATGCAGCCTCGGATGTTGTAAGCCAGACGCCAGTGAACGGAGCGTTGGGCGTCGCAGCGACATCTGTTGTTACTGTTGTTTTTGATCGAGACATCACAGCAACTGCGTCTAATATAAGTTTCTCACCAAGCGTTGCATTCACTTTTGCCACCAGTAGCAGCGTTCTTACAATCACTCCCTCCACGCCTCTTTCAAACAACACAACCTACACTCTCACGCTCGCTGGTATCAAAGATGTGGACGGCAATGTCCTCTCTAGCTACACATCACAGTTCACTACCTCCAACAGTTACTCAATCTCGATTTACAACAATACGAATGGCGGACTAAATCTTATCTCGCTTCCGGTCCAACCGTCGAGTTCTGCTATCGCATCTGTACTTGGTACTGCTGCGAGCTCGATCAGTTCCGTCTGGTCCTACGATCCTTCTAATCCTTTGGCAAACTCCTCAGGCTGGCTCGTTTATTATCCGGCACATCCAGAGCTTTCTAATCTCACAACGATGAGCACGGGCTATGGGTATTGGGTCACTACAAGCGCAGATACGGCTCTCTCGGGTACGGGCTCTCTTTTTACGAGCACGACGACACCTCCTTCGCGCTCAGTTCAGTCAGGCTGGAATCTACTTGGTTATTACCAATTGCCGGGACAGAGCAGTACAGACGCGACGCATGCATTCTCTACTATCTCAAGCTACACAACCGTTGTCGGATATGATAATCAGACAGGCACGTTTAAAGCGGTTTCCTCGATAGTCCCTGGCGATGCTTTCTGGCTTGGCATTCCCTCAAGTGGTACTTACTATCCATCGTATTCATTCTCAAGCGGTAATGGTAGTGCTACGTTCGGATCGGCAGGCACTCCTCCTTCCGTTTCGGTATCTAAGAGTTCATCTTCTCCTAGCACAACGATCGCAGTTGGTGCTTCTAACGTGAAATGGGCCTCGTTCGATATGATTGCTACGGGCGAAAATGTTAAGGTCTCTGATCTCTACGTTTACGCGACTACGGCAGGTATCGGTGGCCTTAACAACGGTAAGGTATTCGCAAATGGGGTTCAGATTGGCTCGACCAAGGATATTGGCGCGAACTCTGGCGTACGCACCGACTTCGCACTTGGTTCGTCACTCATACTTCCTGCTGGCCAGACTGTCGTGATTGATATCTATGCCGATGCCCAAGACACAGCAGGCACGAATCTTCCGAATAACTCAACAGTTGTTGTCACTCTTTCAGCAGCTACGGGCAACGCGCAGGGACAGTCTTCACTTGATTCAGTAAATGTTCCGACGGCAAACACAAGTGGTAATACTGTCACAACCGGAGCATCATCACTTACTGTAGCGAAGTATTCCGGCTATGGTAACCAAACGATGATAGCGGGCACGAGTAACGCCAAGCTCGGGGCGTTCACCCTTACGACTGGTTCGTTGGAGGGAGTGACGGTGAATACGATTGCCGTCTCTCTTTCTTCTGCTAATGCGGCATCAATCACAAATCTGACACTTAAGGATAACGCAACGGGTTCAACGCTCGGTACAGTCATCACAACGCCATCAACGAATAACTCCTTCTCCGTTAGTCTCGACATACCAGCATCTTCAACAAAAACCATTAATGTTTACGGGAATATCCCATCCTCATCTGATTCGGGTCCGATTGTCGTAACAGTTGGTACTGGGACAACTGGTACGGGCGATGTGACTGGCACATCAGTTTCGATTGACTCGGTCCCTCTTCAAACAATTACAATCGGATCGAGTTCACTTGCACTCTCGGTCGGTGCAGGAGACCCGGTTAGCAATAACATCATCGCCGGTTCAAGCTCGGTGAACGTTGGCCAGTTTACCTTCGCTGCCAGTAACTCCGCCTATACGATTCAGAATCTTGCTGTTCTCATTCCAAATAATGCGGCGACCTCGGTTACGAGCGTGACGGTGTCGTATAGAGATGTAAATGGCGCAACGCAGACAAACACACAGGCCCTTGCGATCAACGCGTCACTCCCGTATGCGACATCAACGTTCACAGGTCTCACGATGTATGTTCCAGCAAACGATTCAGCCAATCTCAATGTCTCCATCGGTATACCGACGATTGCTTCGGGTGCGACCTCAGGTGCGTCGATAAGGGCTTCAATTGATGCGGGCGCAACTTCGGGTACCTTCCGTGCGATTAACAGTGCGGGATCTGCGCTGACTATTGTTGATAGCGGTGTAAATCAATATGCCGGGGGTACGTTCTATGTACGCAAATCGATCCCAACCTTCGCAATGATCAATACGGGTATAACGGTGCCAGTCACGGGTTCTCCGATTTACAAGTTCAGCATCACAGCGGATCCTGCGGGTGCTATTGAGTGGTCACATCTAGCCTTCAATCTTGCTACATCAAGTGTTAATCTCACTGATCTCTACCTAACAGATGATTCAACTGGCACGAATCTTCTCGACAATACAACATCATCCGCTTCAACAACTCAGACGACCGCTATTATTGATCTGACACAGAATGCGACAGCAGCTAGGTTCCAGCAGGTTGTCGCTGGGACTACCAAGACTTACGACCTATATGGCACTGTGTCTGGCTTCACCACTGGATCGTCAATCACTATCAGTCTTGCCGCTGATGGTTCAGTGACGACGAATGGAACAGCGGCGGAGAAGTCTTCGGGTAATAGTGTGGTTTGGTCTGACCGTTCAGCAGGAAGTCATGATCTCACTACGTTGGACTGGACGAACGGTTATCTGCTTAAGAACTTCACGAGTAACACGACGAGCTACTCCAAATAATGCATATGCACGGATACAGATTCTACATCGTCACAGTGATTGCAGGTATGATGGCTCTGCCTTCTTTGGCGTTCGCTGCTCCCGGAATTCCCGAGCAGTTTTACGGGACCGTGCAGTATGATTCGGGCATAACTTCATCCGGATTAACCATTAATGCACTCGTAAATGGGGTGGTTGTGGCAAGTACAGTGACACAGACTGGCGGTAGTTACGGATCGTCTCCTAATCTCTTCTTCGTTCCTGATACGAATGGAACTCTTGCCGGAACTACCATCACATTCACTGCGAATGGAGCTGTAGTAACGCAAACGGCTACGTTTACGAACGCGGCTCTTACGCAACTCAACCTCACTGTTCACGACTCATCTCTTAATGTCACGACAGCGATCAATGGAGATGGTACTAAAAGCGGTACACAAACGAACGCAGTGACATCAACTACAAGTGGCGGATCTTTGGTTATCGCAATGCCCGCAAATCTCATCATATCTGGTCCATCAGGGTGGAATGGTGTGGTGACTCTTCCAACCGCAACGACGACTTACACTGCACCGTCTGTCTCGTCGGGTTTCAATGCTCCTTCGATAGTTTCGGCTATTGAAGTTGGTGCGGGTGATATACCACTCACATTAAATCAAGCAGTGAAGCTGACGTTTGTAGGAGAAGCAGGCAAACTCATCGGCTGGTCGCAAGCAGGAACCTTCCATCAGATAACGGCTACCTGCGACAGTGCTACAAACCCAACACTCGCAGCCGGGGCAGACTGTGCAAAAGATGTCGGCTCGGATCTCATTGTCTGGACCAAACACTTCACAACATTCCTTACTTACACACAGACAGCCATTCCTGCTCCAACACCTGCTCCATCAGGCGGTGGCGGAGGTGGAGGAGGGGGTGGAGGCGGCTCGATAGCCACTACCGTAACGACGAACACACTTACAACGACTGTCAGTACACTCACTGATGCTCAAAAGAAAGCAGATGTTAACGGTGATAGTAAGGTGGATTTCCTCGACTTTAATGCGCTGATGGTGCATTGGGGCGAGGAGGGTACCAACATTATTGGAGACTTTAACAGCGACGGAGTTGTGGATTTCCTCGACTTCAATATGCTTATGGTTAACTGGATTACATTATGAAAAACTACCTAAAAATCACTTCGGCTCTTGGTATCTTCGCACTGCTCGCCCCGATGAGTGCGTTAGCGGCCAGCATCTCGCTTTCGCCGACAACAGTATCGGTACACGCTGGGGATACATTCAATGTGTCAGTCACAGCTGACCCAGCTTCCATCAAGCTTTATAGTGTTCGAGCCAATGTCTCCTTTGATCCATCGCTAGTTCAAGTCACAAACTTTTCGTTCGCTAGTACTTGGATCTCAATCTCACAGCCTGGCTATGACTCCATTGATAACGCAAACGGTACTCTCGTTAAGGCGGCTGGTTATCCCGGTGGCTTCACATCTGCAACGAAGCTCGGCACAATTACATTCAAAGCAATCAAGACAGGTACGGCAGCAATAACCAGTACGAATAGTTCTCTCCTTTTGGATTCGGTAAGTAAAAATCAGATCAGTGGAACACAAGGGGGTGTCTCTGTCTCTATCGCCTCGGCACCAACGACACCTGTGAAGACAACACCTAAACCGACTACTGTTTCTTCAACAAAGACAAAAACACCTGTAGTCACATCTGTCGTCGAGCCTATCGCAGAAGAGATCTCAACTACATCAACCACAATTGCTACGAGCTCACTCTTGGCTGCTGTGAACGGTGCTATCACGTTCGGAACCGGAAGCCCGATTGTCTCGGCACTGTTTTCTGCTGTTGTAGTGCTTTTAGTTATCTACGGTCTCTACTACTACCGTTACTATCGCCGTGTCGGGTAATCTATGACCACACACGTCCGTTCACTCTCAATAGTCGCAGGAATAATGCTGTTGCTCGCTATCCCGGCGATATGGCCCTATGCATACTTCCAAATACTACGCATTGTCGTGACCGTTACATCGGCCCTCAATGCGTACGCGGCGTATAAGTCAAAGGACACTACCTGGCTATGGATCATGGGTATCATCGCGGTTCTTTTCAACCCTATTGCCCCTGTCTACATGCAAAAGGAATCGTGGATAACCGCAGATCTCATCGCCGCAGTATTCATGTTCGCGTATCTTTCAAGCAAAAAACGGGTGTAGAATAATCACTATGAAGAAAGAACGAAAGACCGTTGAGCATGTCGAACAACTAGAGAATTTTCCCTTTAAGTCGTTCCAGGAGTACAAGAAAGCATCTATGGAAGGAGTGGCTCAAGTGGGTGTTGATCGGGCCGTTGCGCTTAATTGGTCATACGGTGGAGGCCTCTATGCTTCAAGTTTCGTTCGAACGCAAGCTACGGTATTCATGTTCATACCGTTCCTTGCCGCGATAGGGTTTCTTGTTTACATCGTCATGACTGGTTCCTGGTGGCTTCTGCTTTCGCTGCCTGTCGTCGTGATCCTTTACTTCATGTTCCACCCAAGCTCCGGTATGATTTTTGGTCCTATTCGAACGCTCCTTGTGTGGCTCACATTCGGCGGGCTCGCGTACTCATTCTTTGTCGGCATATCGTGGTTATTTTCCTTAACTCTCACCCTCGCTCTTATCTGGTATGGGGAGACAAGAGTTTATGGTAGTGCCTTAAAACACCTCATAGAGGCGGCAGACAAACACGAAGACCTGTTCTGCAAGATGTGGCAGAGTGGTGTTGCGAACCTTTCTTTTTTCAATGGGGATTACTATTTCGTTGACCATAAGAAAGTTGGCGGGGAGTATGTGTCCTATGATGAATAAATAATTATGTGGTGGATTATCGGCTTCGTTCTCCTATTTCTCGGCGGTTGGCTCTTCGGGTGGATGTCTAATGCGATGGGAGAACATAGTTTTCTTAGGCCGCGAATACTTACCAAGACCCTTCCCGTTATTGTGATTGCCGTAGTTTCCTTGGGGCTTATTGGAGGAGGTGTCTATAGTCTTTGGAAAGCAAGTTCCACCGTTGTCTTAGTCATAATCGGTATAGTTGTCGTAATTATGGTGCGTGGTGCACTGCTCAGTACCACGAAGAGCAAGGCCATGAGGTTTTTTCAAACGTACCGCAAGTTAAGCATTCATCGCCCGCAAGCGAGCCAGGAGGAGTTGGTACGTGAGGCAGTGCGTCTCTATCTAGATGGCGAGCAACGAGGAAAATCTAAAGCCGAAGACATCCTGCATGTACTGTTCGAGGGAGGTACGAAAGATTTGGATGATATAAAGTCCATAGCTAGCTTCGTTCTAACATTAGAGGATCCGAATAGTGTAGGTCTTGATAATTTTAGACAATACTACAAGGAGACGGAGAAGCGCGATAAGTTTATCAATCAAGCGTATGAAAAAGTCTTTGCTAAGCAGGGAGCGGTAGTAGAAAAACCAATTCTATCAAAGGACACCCTGAAGAAGATTAAGGATTTGGGTTTCGATGTTGGACAAATGTCGAACGAACAGTTGGCCGCCTTCGCAAGCATGGAAAATCCAGAGAAGAGTCACTGGTTCGCGCAGATATTTATCTACGGAAGCATCGGGGCTGGCTTACTTGCACTGCTAAGGCTTTTCTATTTTGATATTGCGAGCGTCCTTGTTTACGGCTTTGTTGCAGTCGTGCTTTCGTTCATTGGTCATAGAATACAGGGTCGAGTGGCCGCAAGGAAGTTTCAAGAAGCGAGCATATTGAAGTGGTCTGAAGAGCAACGTAAGAGTCAAGAGCACAAGGAAAGTCCAGTATGAAAGCCGTTGAAGCAAATCTCCTCAAGTTCCTGCAAAAGCCAATGCAGTTCGTGATTCCTATATATCAACGGCCCTATAGCTGGACACGCTCACAATGCTCACAGCTCTGGAAGGATGTCGAAGCGGCTCATAGCGCGTCGGTAAGTGGGCATTTCATGGGTTCGGTGGTCTACATAGAAAAAGGCATCTATCAGGTCACTACGATGCCACAGTTGCTCGTTATTGACGGTCAGCAACGCCTTACGACCGTCTCGCTACTTCTTGCGGCACTCTCAAAGGCCCTAAAAGCATCCGGGACCGACGAGGAGCTCCGATCTGCAGAGAAGCTCGAAAACTATTATCTGTTCAACAGCATGGAGACTGGAGAAGCGCGTCATAAACTTCTGCTCACCCGTACAGACAAGGAGACCTTCATAGCCCTTGTTCAAGACGAAAAGCTCCCAGACAAAACATCGCAGAATGTCGTCACTAATTTCCAATACTTCGAGGAGCAGATCAAACAGTCGAAACTATCTCTAACCGATATAGCGAATGCACTTCACAAACTCATCATCGTCGATATTGCGCTCGATCATCAGAATGA
>Ga0172379_10005173_pt1 | contig 18461 bp, 8 predicted proteins | sample GrowelOW334metaG_FD_119756 | JGI IMG/M metagenome (GOLD analysis project Ga0172379, IMG submission 119756) | Groundwater microbial communities from an aquifer near a municipal landfill in Southern Ontario, Canada - Groundwater well OW334 metaG | ecosystem: Environmental > Aquatic > Deep...
ACTGCCTCTTTTTTCCCTTGAAATGCTTCGAATCGCCCCATTCGCCGTACCCGATGGTTTCACCTATGGAGGAAATTCTTTTTTCAAGACAGTTCCGGCACATGGAGGAGTTTTCATCCAGGCATGGCTTGTTGTCGTAAAGCTGATATGCGGCCCTGTATTTGGTTTCAGTTATATTCGGCATGATAATATTCGCACCTGCAAGAAGCCCCATTTCCCTGCCGGTCGGATTCAGAGACTGAAGCGCAGTTGTCGAGGCGATATTCACGTCCTTTAAAAATATTCTTGTGACCGCGATCATCTTGAGTGAAAGATTGAGCTGATACTCTTTTATCTTTTCAAAATCGGGAAGCGATTCGGCGAGAGGGGTGTCCTTATGGACAATATACGGTCCCATCCCGATCATGTCGGCATCCACTTTCTTAAAGAAAATCATGTCGTTGACAAGGTCATCTATTGTCTGATAAGGGAGTCCGATCATGACGCCGGTCCCCAGCTGATAACCTGTTTTCCCGAGATGCGCGAGACAGTTCAACCTCCTCTTGAAACTGTGTTTTTCCGGATGCAGTTTGCCGTAAAGCTCTTCATTAGAGGTTTCAATTCTCAGCAAATATCTGTGCGCTCCCGCTTCAAACCATTTCCTGTACACCGAATCAAGCTGTTCCCCCAGGGAAAGGGTGATTCCAAGCCTGCCGTTGGAAAGTTTTTTTATTTCAATGATGATTTTTTCGATAAATGAAACGAATGAATTGCTGGTGTTTTCCCCTGACTGGAGGACGATTGAACCGTAATTGTTCTTGAAAGCCCAATCGGCTGCGGAGAGGATTTCATCTTCAGTCATGAGATATCTCCGCTGCGACAGGTTGCTTTTGCGGATTCCGCAGTAATAGCAGTCTTTTTCGCAGATGTTGCTGAGTTCGATGATTCCGCGGAAATAAACCTTTTTCCCGACGCAATCGGATTTAATCTGGTAAGCTTTCTCAAACAGATACTGCATTTCGGTCTTGTTTGAAAGGCTTAAAAGGAGCTTCATGTCCTCGGAAGACAGTTCTGCTCCGGAGTCAATGACTTTTAATATTTCGGAAAAGGTTTTCATAATGAATTCACTTTTTCTTTTTTAGCAACGGTTCTGTGTATTTCTGATACAAATCAAAAAGATATTCGATCCTCTTCATTTCATCCGGGAAAGGTTGCGGACGGTAACAAAGATCAACTGACTTGTCCAGTTTCGTGTGAGCGTTTAGTAGGGCAGGGGGCATCGAAAGCGGATCGTATAAATCTGCCAAAGATGAATCGGGAAAATCTTTTCTCGTATCAAGAATTTTCTGGGCCGCCTCCCCTACCAGCTTGAGATTCTTTTCTGAAGGTTTTTCCGGCCAGGGAAAATTATTATAGACGATATCATTGGAGTATCTGAAACGCCCTTCAAGCCTTCCGCAAACATATCTCATCCAGACCATGTGCATCTCCGAGCTCAAAACCCCAAAATTGTAAAGTGTTGCACCAGGGACAATGCTTGCTGTATTGTTGACAATGTTTTTCTTGGAAAGCATATCGAGAGGAATATACTTTCGGTTTTCCGAAGTCGTGAGAGGAATAAAAACGAAATCACTCTCTTTTTGTCTTATCTCTCCGAATAGAGACGGAAATTCAGCCAGTTTTTTTGTCGCGCCCCTGTTACTTGACATTCTGTGCTCTCTGACTTTTCGAACCCTTTCTTGTATGAGCGGGAGCGAGCGTAACTCATAGGGTTTGATCTCCTTGAGCCATAGGCACCAGCGTTTTTCTCCGTTTATCCATTCTTTTGCGCTTATAAGCGGTCTAATAAATTCCTTAGCTTCAGGCTCTATTTTCAACATCTCCTTCTTTTCGGCATCATCGAGCAGAAGATTGCCGCCGTCATTCGGCATGTTTCCAAAATCAATTTCAGGGACATCGCAGATCGGCCTGCTTCTTTTGAGGATAACAACATCTCCGCCTTCAACAAGATATGGATTTATATTTCTGACTTTTAGTTCATGCGCCTCGGATTTTGGGCTATCGTACCCAAAGAGTCGCTTCACTTGAGCTTCATGATTTCCAAAGCCTATGATTACAACATAGACATGAGCCATTCCTCTTGCTTCGTTATTCCAACTGAAAGTCCTATGGGCAAAGTGAATTTTCATATTGTACTTCTTGAAGAGCATATTCCAGAGTATGCCGACCTGTTCGCCCTGTGAAATCGAGTTTGTGGAGACAAAGGCAACCTTTGTTTTCGTGTTCTGGATATATTGGGCGGCCTTGAGATACCAGCATGTAACATAATCCAAGACACCATATCCTTTCACGGAATGGAAAAGGATATCCATATCGGAATTTTGAGAATCATTCCTGTGCTGTTTTCCGATGAAAGGAGGATTCCCGAGGATATAGTCGAATTTCATGCCGTGTTTGTTTTGCTGGTCTTGAATTTCACTTGCATCCACGACATTGAGTGTTTTTGCCAGGACATTGATGGTGTCATAATGTTCGCGGGGCTCTTTGACAATACCGACATTGACAACATTTGCGGAAACATCGTAATAATTCCCGTGCATCATGGAGTTCCAATCAATCCGGAGGGCGTTCGCATTTGCGATATTCGCAGATTTCTGGAGCGGGAGCCTGACAAAGTAGTCGCCGACGGCTTCCGAAAGTTTAATGTTCATCTGATGGTCCATCAGCCACATTGCGACTTCCGCAATGCGTGCAGGAAACTCCTCTATTTCAATTCCGTAAAACGAATCAACATCAATCTTTGAGAAATATTTTATATCGAGGATATCGCCGTATCTGTGAAGGACTTTGAGTATCTCGATTTCGAGAAGCCTCAATTCCCTGTAGGTTATCACAAGAAAGTTTCCGCATCCGCAGGCAGGATCGAAGAATTTCAGTGATGCGATTTTATCATGAAACACGCTGAGCTTTGTTTTGACATTGCCTATTCCATCGAATTCTGCTTGGAGCTCATCAAGGAAAAGCGGTTTTATGAGCTTGAGAATATTCTTTTCCGAAGTGTAATGGGCTCCGATGTCCCTTCTTTTCTCCGGATCCATCACTGACTGGAAAAGCGAACCGAATATCGCCGGCGAAATCAGGCTCCAGTCAAAATAACAGCATTCAAGGAGCGAGTTTCGCATTCCGGAATCAAACGAGGCGAGGGGGAGGGGCTCTTCGAATAGTTTTCCGTTGATGTATCTGAACTGGGATAGTCTTTCGTCAAGAGTGTTATGGCGTTTGGATTCAGGAGTGTTTAATACCTGGAACAGATGCGCGAGCTTTGAACCAGTATCCGAACCGTCTGTTGCCACCTGCTCTATGAATTCGGTGAAAGTCCCTTTTTCGAATATTCCTGTATCATCTGCAAAAAGACAAAAAAGGATTCTTACAAGTAAAACTTCGAGCTGATGACCCGAATATCCGGATTCGAGAAGCTTGTCGTGAAGTTTTCCCATGAGTTCGGCGGCTTTTATGTTGACAGGGTCTTCATCCTTATAGGTTTGCTTCCTGTAACCTGCAATAAACCCGAAGAGATGGATATTCTTGTGTAAATCGGTAAGATTGAATTCATTTTGGGTGTTATCTTCAAGGTCGTAGAGGCGAAATCTTTCAAAATCAGACACTAGTACGTATTTTGGAAGCTCATATTCCTTAAGTCCGGAGAAATAGTCCAAAGCCTGCGAATATGCCTTGTCAAGATCTTTTCCTTTGGATTTATGCTCTACAAGAAGTGTTCCTTTCCAGAACAAGTCAATTAAACCATGTTTTTCGCCAAGGAGCTTTACAGGCTTCTCGAAGGAAGCGATCCGTTTTCGGGATATTCCAAAGATGTTGAAGAATGAATCCCAGAAAGACTTTGCTTCAGCGCGTTCGCAGTCAACATCTTTCCATTCATTGGAAAACTCAATCGCTCTTTTATTTATTTCATTCCAGCTAAGTGGCATAAGAACCTTAAAAAAAGAAAAATTATAATTTTAAAGAGATATTATACATTATGTTATCCCGTCATCAAAGCAAAGACTTTATTTAATATTATCGCGCCATGCGTAACGTCGCATAATATACATTATGTTAAGTCACCCGTATTTGCGAAATGGGTGTATGGATAGGCTTATCTTACTTATGATTAGCGGGTTGCGACTATCGCTCTGAGGGCATGTTGATAACTTGTGAAGACTCGCTGCTCTCGTTATTAAGTTCTTCAATCATTGAGTCAGGCAACGGCTCAATTGAAACAATCCTTGCGTTCTTTCCGTCCGGAAGAACAGCTGATTCGCCTTTTCGCTTCGAAACAACGGCTTTTGAGAATCTCGAATCGCACGAAAGCATATTTCTTTCCGGATGCGAATCCCATTGTCCGACTATGTGATAGACTTCATCTTTGTGATTACCGTAGGACAGCGTGACAGTTGTTCCGATTCTGACAAATTCGGAAAATTCAATCTTTTCAAAGTTGATTGGTATTACACTGGCGAGATCGTATTCAAGTTCGGATTTCCTTTTATTCAGGAACTTCTGCCTTTCCTTGGCGGCTGAATATTCGGCGTTTTCGCGGAGATCCCCGTAGCTTCTGGCGTGGGAAATGGCTGCAGTGTTCTCCGGAAGCTGTTTGTTAATGATGTCTTCAAAATCCCTTATTCTCTGATTGTAGGATTTCATTGATGTTACAGGCGGGACCTTGTTCGCCGAAGCTTCCGTCTCCTGTTTGAAGGACAGGGCCCCCCTGCTCTGGTTTTTTTCAAGAAAAATTTTAAAATCAGGAGATATGCGCGACATCCTTACGAGAAGACTCTGGATTTCATTGTGGTGAAGAGATCTTATGTTTTTTATTGAATCAAGGATGTCTTCCTCTTTCCCCGAATGGACTTGGAGCAGGAATTTCTGCAGATCACCGTTTTCAACAATAAGTTTCCGCAAGTCCTTTTTTGCATTCTGCCACGAAACCGTGTCCATTTCCGAAAGCGCAAGAAGGATGTTCCGGGTATTCACATTTGCGACAATCCCCTTGCCTAGCTTTGTCCTGTTTTTCCATATATACATGAGGGTGTCGGCTGTTAGAAACCCTGTTTCCCTGATTTCCGACTCATCCATATAATCGCCTGCGGCATTGATGGCCCTCAGCGGGAGGACTGTCAGAAGGGAAGAAAGATATTTTCTGGAGAAGAGGGTGCATGTGACGCTTAACAAACCCGGAATGAGTTCACTGGGGAGCTTCTCCCAGACTTTTAGATTTTCCTGGGAGGTCGCCTTAACGTCCGTCGGCCAGAAAGGCGCTTTGTCTTTTATGTTTTCCACAAGTGCGGCAACATCATTTTCACTCATGCCGCAAAGAAGTAACAGCGAAATTGATTCCGCGAAAAACATCTGTTCATTGACAGATGTTTCACTTTTGAATTTGGAAAAGCATTCGCCTGTTTTCAGCTTCTCTTCGGGTGAAAGCGTGTTGAGCTGAACATTGTTCCGCCTAAAATCCACCAGTATTCCGTGAAGCTCTTTAATGTTTCTTGCGGCGGACGGGGATTTCAGGGATGCCGGTTTTCCATCCCCTGACTCCGGCGGACGGGGATTCCTCCACCCGTTGAACTGGTCAAGTGTGAAGAAAGAAGGTACAAGGGATGCAAAGGCGATTTTATCGGTTTTCGTTTCGGCGATTGGGGCAAGTGCAAGCTTCTTCAATGACAACGTCCACTGCGCAAATGATGTTTTTTCGGTTTTCACTGCCGGGCCAATGAGTTTCATCAATTCAGGCTTATCCTCGAAAAGCAGGAACTCCGAAAGCACTTTTGAGAGTGTCACCGGATAATTCTTTTTCCCTCCGATGTCCCTGACGGTTATTTCACCGGTAAAAGCGTCAAAGGATACAATTGACCCCCATTTGTTTTCCTTCTCGGAAAAGAAGAATATGCCGCTTTTCAAAATGCGGAGTTTGCAGAACCTGTCGTATATTTCCCGGATTGAAACAGAGGTGTCCTTAATTCCGAGGGCGGCGGCAGATATGTTTTTCGAAATGCCGTCAGGCACGGTTTTTCTCAGAGCCTTGTTGAGGGCGTTTCTCAGAACCGGCGAATCAGGGGGTGCGATTTCACAAAGCTGATAGCAGAAAACCGACTTTTCGTGTGAATTCTCAATGGAGTCCCCCCAGTGTTCAAGGAGGAGCTTGATATGGTCGGGGATATCGCCTGAACAGATATCCCCCGCTGCGGAGAGAGCTGAGAACAGAGATGCGATAACATCTTTTTTATCGGATTCCGCCGCTTCGAGAAACAGATTTTCCAGATTTTGAGTTGTAGTCATGATATTGAAGAAAAGATAAAACTATCTGTTCTTTGGTTCTCCGTTAAAATATTTATAGTTTAAGGGGGCGTTTTCCTTGAGGGATTTCGCGATCACCGGATCAAACGGACCTCTGAGATACACAATATCCTCTTCTTCGCTTGAAATCCTGTCCGGCATGACTGTGCGGTAAAAAACACCGTCAATGAGAAACGCCAGTTCAGTGTATGCATGGTTCACGCTGAGCTGCATCCATACGTTTTTCCCGTGGTAGTCAAGCCTGAGTTCGAGATCATAATACCCTTTTCTCTGGGCGGACGGGATAATCTCGATTTCCTGGATATTCCTGGAATGGAGAAACGCATTTGTGTTGACGAATATATTCTTGCCACTGAAAGAGGGGACTTCTTTCTCAAGGTCTTTTGTCCTTGGATTCCTTACGATCTGATTAAGGGTCAGCACGTATGCGGGATCCTTTTTGGTTTTTTCAAAGTCAATTGTTTCGCAGCCGCAGAAAAATCCCAGCAGCAGAAACGCCGTGAACGCATTGGCGAGCTTATTTCTCTTCATCTTTATATCCCTTCTTTGTTTTACTCATGTTTTTCCTGAATATCCTTGAACGGGCACCTTTATTTGACGATTCTTTTTTCACGGTCGCCGCAGCTGCTGAACTCAAGATGGCAGGAGGGAGATCCGACAGCAGTATGGTATTGTTTTCGCAGAGTGTGGCGGCTCTTTTAAGGACATTTTCAAGTTCTCTGACGTTGCCCGGCCATTTGTAGAGGAAAAGCGCCCTGAGCGCATCCTTTGATATTGCCACAGACTGTTTATTCTCCTTTTCATACTGTTCCAGAAAATGGCTGACGAGAAGAGGGATATCCTCCACCCTGTCTTTCAGCAGCGGTATTTCGATGGGAATCACGCTCAGCCGGTAGTAGAGGTCATCCCTGAACTCCCCCTTTTCAATTTTCTCTTCGAGGTTCTCGTTGGAGGCGGCCACGACTCGTATGTCAACCGGAATGGTTTCAGTGCCCCCTACCCTCCTGATTTCCTTTTCCTGGAGAACTCTAAGCATCTTAACCTGCATGCTAAGCGGCATGGCGCTGATTTCATCGAGGAAGACGGTTCCGCCGTGCGCTGTTTCGAAAAGTCCTTTTTTGTTTGTGCCGGCGCCTGTGAAAGCTCCTTTCACGTATCCGAAAAGTTCTGATTCAAGGAGGCTTTCAGGCATTGCGGCGCAATTGACTGTAACGAACGGGCCGTGGTGGCGGGGGCTTGAACTGTGCAGGGCTTTTGCAACAAGCTCCTTGCCGGTTCCGCTTTCACCCAGCACCAGCACCGTGCTGTTTGTCTTCGCCACCTTTTCAATCAGCCTGTAAACCTTGAGCATCGGCTCGCTGTCGCCCACTAGAATGTTGAAGTGGTAGTTGGCAGTCAGCGTCGACTTTAAAACTTCATTTTCCGCAAGTGCCATTTCATAATTGAGCGCCCTCTGCACCGTGATCAGCAGCTCGTCGAAGATGAAGGGTTTTATCACATAATCAAAAGCTCCGTTTTTCATCGCCGCAATTGCGGGTTCCACCTCCGAATATGCGGTCATTACGATTACAGCCATGTGAGACTGGAGGTCGGCCGCCTTCCGGAGCAGAGTTATCCCGTCGATTCCGGGAAGGCGGACATCGGTTATCATAAGGTCGAAGACCTCTTCTTTGAGTTTGTCGAGGGCGTCGCTTCCGTTAAGGCAGGCCGTTACGGAATACCCCGATTTCACAAGGAGCTTCTTCAACACCTCGATAATCGTGAGTTCATCATCTACAATTAATATTTTGTACATAAACAATGCGACCCCCTGATTTATTTAGAGGCTCCTTTTATTCTATTCTCATATCGGCAATATACATTCGCAAACATGATTTCCCCCGCGCTATTTAATGAGAACTTCGAGCAGGAATCTTTCATCCCATGTCATGAGGTTGAAGTTTTCCTTAAGAAGCCCGTATACGTCCGATGTTATTGCCGACTCCTTCTTGTGAGCCATTATTCCGAGAATACCACACCAGAATGCGGCATCCGACCTGTTTTCAGATATCAGCTTTGACACTGTCTCCGCCGGTTTGCCGGAGATAATCGCTTCAATGCATTTTTTATCCGAATCGGAGGCGATGGTTGATGAATCAAGAAGCAACCTGAGTTTTTCAACAGCCGCCCCCGCCTGAATCCTTCCAGACATTACTTCATGCCCGACCTTCATGATGCAAAGCTTGGGATAGAAGCTTATAGCGCATATTCTGCTGTCATTCATCAGGTTGTCAATCACCTCCGGCATGGAAGAGCCGCTCCTTGACATTTTCAGGATTGCCAGTTTCCTCCAGAGCCCGCCTGATGCGATATTTCCGTTCACCTTTGACTCGAGTACCGGGATGAGTTCATTTCCCGAATTGAAATTCAGACCGTTCACACAGGTTTTGGCGAATGCGGACGCCATTATCCTGGCGCATATGTCCGGTGCGGAGCATTTTGAATCCTTCAGGAGCTGTAAAAGCTTCGAATCCATTGTCCCGGGGGCTTCGAGAATCCATCCGGATGTTTTACACCACTGGAAATCCGAGCCTAACCCCTGGCATTGCCCGAACTGCCCGGAATATTTTTTCAAAAGCCCGCTGAATTCGTCCTGGGTTGCATCGCACTTATCAAGGATCGCCAGCATGTGAAGCAAGGCGATCCTTACTTCCCTGTCAGGCCTCTGCATGGAATAGCCGTGTTTGGCGGCAATGTCATTCGCCTCCACCGGAGCGTGAAGCATGAGGGCGTATTCAATGGCGAGCGCGTCCGACATGGAATACATTGGCCCCGCAGGATTCTCCTTGAAATGTTCCGCCGTCTCCTGAATTGCGGAAAGGGAATTCAATTGGGCTTCCCGGTCATTGTAATTCATGTTGACCAGCCCCTGCGCAAAAATAAATGAGGATGTCCAGAATGCGAGATTCCCCTTAAGTGCGGTAAGCTTGGCTGTCGGTATCGCCTTTCCTGAGTTCAGGATTTCACGGGCCCTGCCCCAGTTTCCATAGTCGAGACAGCTTCCTATTTCGATGGTGGAGGCCAGTTTCCCGTTATTGAATCTTCCGGTTGCCCTGACAATCTGCTCGTATATCCATGCGTCACCGGGTGTTTCAGCTTCCCAGTAATAGAAGGGGATTCTGTTTTCAGTCATGTTCTTGATATTGCTTGCGGCGGCAAGTCCGTCAAGGCACAGCTTCCGGCTGCCGTCAATCTGATCTCTCAATGACTGGCGGAGGTTTTTCATATTCCCGCACCTTGCCTCGGCGGTCATTATCTTATGGAGAGCCGCCAGATATTGTTTGTTTTTCATATCCTCGCCGGCTTTTTCAAGAAGTGAAAGAGCCTGGAGATCGGGAAAATACGCTCCCATGCAGGCAATCCGCCTTCCGATCTCGTCGGCATGTCTTTTATAGAAATCGGTGTTTTTACAATCGGCTCCCAGCTCTACCAGAAGCCGGGACGCCTCCGGATCCCCCCCCTCTTTATTCAGTCCGGTGAATTCGCGCCAGAGTTCGATTACTTTTTTTTCGCCCAGGGCCAGCCTCATGTCTTCGGCGGCCGACTCCCAGTTTTTCTTTTCCTGCGCGGAAAAGACGTTGCAGTTTTTCAGGCATTCGGAAAACTGCGCGTCCATGCCGTTGAGCAGATAGAAGGCGAGGATTGCGTTGATATCCCGCTTGACGGGCTTTACGCCTGAATCGGGGGCCAGGATTCTCTGCTGCAGCAATTGTGAAACCATGTCGGGAGTGAGCTGATCCTGCGTGATTGTCTTGCCTATTTTCCCCTTGCCCATGGTCGTCATCAGCCTCATGGACTTGTCTGAAATCCTGTCAATCAGATATTCGTCGGAGATTTTCAACGACGAGGTGTTTCCGGGAATGTTTTTACCGATGAGACTCGCTTCGTTTTTCTCAAATATCGAAAAAATGAGAGGTTCGCCCGGAATGACTGTGTTCAGCAGGAAAGCGGATTTCACCATCAGGAATTCCGGGATGGTGTTTTTTTTGTTTTCCAAGAGCCATGTTTCAACGAGTTTTTTCAGGTATGCCTGATCTTTTTTCTTCGAATAGGACGACATGATGTCGCCCAGGAGAAGATAATACCCGTCGAGAAGGTTATCGGCCGCAAGCTTGTCCTGTCTCTGTTTTTTCGCTTCGTCCGTTTTTCTTTTTTCCTGATCAACGCGTTCCTGTTCCTTTTCAGCCTGTTCCGCCAGCGCCCTTCCCTCATCCTCTGCTTTTATTTTCACGAGGATATTGGAAATTTCAAGGAATGCCTGATTAAGCTTATCCCTGCTTTCAGGAGGAATCAAGGGTTCAGCGTCTTTTGAAACAATGGCGAGATTCCGTTCTATCCTTTTGCTGAATTCTTCAAGTTTCTGTTTTCCCATGGACTTGAAATCCGAGGCGGCGATTAATGCGACAAGATCGGAGATATCCTTCCGAATCGCCCCGGTTCTTTTTTTTGCGTCCTCCCTCTCCCTCTCCCTGGAAACAAGCTTCTGCTTGAGATCCTGAAGCAGCTTGTCGGCGTCCGGCGGGATGTTTGAAGGATAATGTTTGACATATTCCTGTATAAGGCTAATGCCTGATTCCGGATCTGTCTTGGCGATCCCGGTCTTCACTTTCAGCCATTCCTTCTGGATCTTTTCCGCAAGCGGGGGCGTGGATGCGGAAGGACTGGCGCCCTGTTGAACTGTTGCAGCGCCGGAGTTCCTGGCATTCATGTAAACATAAGCTGCAACGATTGAAACAGCCAGAATTACCACTGCCGCGACAAGAGCGACTATTGTCTTCAAGAGCGGATCGGAAGAAGTCTCCTGTTCCCCTGATGGATGGAGTGGCTGGAAGCGAGAGGAGGACTTGGGCGCATTCTGCATTGGTTTATGAAAAACCTTTCGTTCAACATCGTGGATCTTGTCAAGTGATTTGCAGATTTCCTTCCATGAGGCCGGGCGGTTTTCCGGATTTTTTAAAAGGAGGTGGTCAACTAAATTTGATATTACCGGGTTTAATTCCCTGTTTACTTCGGAAAGGGGTGCGGGTTTTTCGTTAAGGTGCTTTCTCATCACTGTTTCAGGGTCATCGCCGGAAAATGGCGGCATTCCCGAGAGCATATGATAAAGCGTCGCCCCGAAGGAATACATGTCGGAACGGCAGTCAATCCCGTGCGTGTCCCCTGAAATCAGCTCGGGAGGCGCATAAAGAGGTGTGGCCATTACGCCCTCCTTGAAATCGTTTTCGTCGTGGATTGACTTCGCGAGACCGAGATCTGCGAGTTTCGCACCGCCGCTGCTGTTGAGGATTATATTGTCGGGTTTGATGTCACCGTGGCAGAGACTCTGTTTTTCCCATGCGTAATCAAGGGCCGAGGCGATTTTAACGGCAATATCCAGTGCGTCTTTCTGCGGAAGCAGACCGTCCCTGGAAATTCTCGTGTCGAGGGTTTCGCCCTCTATGAGCTCCATCGCGAAATAATAAATTCCGTCGAGGGTGCTGCCGGCGTCATAGACCTGGACGATGTTTGAATGGCTGAGGCTTGCGGCAGCTCTTGCCTCCTTGAAGAATCTCTCGACAAATTCGGCATCCCTGGCAAGCTCGTCTGAAAGCACTTTCAGGGCGACATATCTTTCCAGGTTCAGCTGTTTCGCCTTGTAGACTACCCCCATGCCCCCCTGCCCCAATTTACCCTCTATCATGAAACCGTTGATAATGGTTCCTCTGCGAAGCTGATTTACGGAAGACATGTGCATTTCGGCGCCGCAGCATGCGCAGACGGGTTCACCCGATGCGCTGTTTGCGACTAGCTCGACCTGTCTTTTACATGAATTGCAGAAACTTAACATCAGGAATCTCTTTATTTTCAAAGTGCTCCGGAAAACCGGTGACAGCCTCCTGTCCCCCTGAAATCCTCCGAATTGATGCAGACCTGTTCCGAGCCGTATTTTACACTCAAATACCGTAAAATCAAAGCATACCGGGAAATAGGCGGCAAATACATCTTTTCCGGATTTTACCTCATGCGGGGGGATCGGTCGGAGTTTATTTCCGGGCGGAATCCGGACGGGTGAATTGAACAAGAATAAATTTGTTTTTTTTCAAAGCGACATCAGTCAGAACCACGGTCTTTCTCTTGAAAGTTCCCGGCTCAAGCAGTTTCTTATTGTATGAGTCAGCATTGAAAAGCACGTAATTCACCTTGTCGGTGATTTCATCATCCCGGAAAATATATTTTACCGGAGGTCTTATGTAATATAAAAACGAGTGGTAGTTTGAAATTCCAAAATCAAAGAGATACACGGGCTCTCCGGGGGGCAGGAATTTATTGATTGCCTTTCCCATGGGGCGTTTGACTTCAAACTGCTTCATGACCGGCAGCGCGAAAAAGGCAAACTGGAGTGAGAGAACTGCAACCAGCAATCCCGTCAATACGGACAAGGCGAGCGAGTCGCAGTATTTCCTCCTTGAGTGACAAATCAAAATCAGAACTCCGACCGTAACAGCTGCGGCCACAAGGGATGGAATAAAAGGTGCAAGCTCAAGAGGCGACGTTGCCTTAATCTTGAAAAGCTCGAATATTTTGACGATACAGCGCATGTTTACAAGGGATATTCCGGCGGCAAGAGAGAAGACCAAAAGCAGGGAAAACACGAGGAGTAGGTTTTTCCATATGCTATAGTACGTGTTTTTCAAGGTGATGCTTGAGAGCAGCAATCCCGTTAAAATGCAGGAAATTGATATAAGGGGGATGAAATAGCGGGCGCGGGTTCCGGGCGAAAGGCTTAAAATAAAGTACCCGGTTGCAATCGCCATCAGCATGCCTTTGAGCAGATTTTTCTTATCTTCTGAAATCTCAGCCATGCATTTCTTATCCCTTAAACAGGGGAAGAATAAAAGCCACGGGAGGAAATATGACAAAGCCTGCATCAAGTTCCTTCCCCATCCGACAAAATCCAGTTTATCCATTCCAATTATGTTGTCCAGCACATCGGAGATCCATTCCCCGCGCATTGTAACCTGTTTCCCGGCTTCGGTGCAATTGGGCTTCATTGCGCAGGCAGGCACAGCCCAGGCCAGGAAGACAGCCAGCATGACAAATATCCCGGACAGGTGATCCAAGCTGACAAGCTCCCTGAGCTTTTTTTCATAGCGAAGAACAAAAAGGACAGTCAGATAGAAGAACATGAGGATGACAGGCCCCTTGAGAAGCAGTCCCAGCCCGAGCATGAATCCGACAAGGGGCCACATCAGCCATTTCGAATAATCAGATGAACGCATGTTCAACCATAAGACTATGGCGATTCCGGTCATGCTTGCCAACATGGCGTCTATTTCTATCAGGCGTCCCTTGTCGAGCATTCCAACTGACGTAAGGAATGCAATTGCCGATATGAGTCTTCCCTTGTAACTTAGCCATCCCGAGGGCATTAGCACAAGAAGGAGAACGAAGCATAATATTGAAACCGCCGAAGGCAGGCGGGCGGCAAGTTCGGACTGGTTGCCCGCTATAAGGAACGATGTTGCGATAATCCAGTTTATCAGGGGCGGCTTCTTGTAGTACTGCTCTCCTGCCAGCTCCGGCGTTATCCAGTTGCCGCCCTCTAACATGGCCATGGACGGAAGCATCCTTTTGGGCTCATTGCCCTGGATTTCGCGCTTGCCCAGACCGGGCAGGTAAATCCCAGCCCATATCGCGACAACAAGCAAAACAGCGAGAGGTCTTGATAATTTCATATTCAATATGGTCACGGATCCGAAGCTCTCCTCAATTTAGAAAAAGGACACATACCTTAATTCGTCTACTTTTCCTTACAATGCCTTTTTTACAGATTCAATGACAGTTTCCAATGTTTTTATTCTTGCATAAAGCTTGCAGTTCGATTCAACCACAGTCCATGGGGAATGCAAGGTGTTGGTTCTTAAAAGCATTTCATCAACAGCGCCCAGATAAAGATCCCATTTCTCCCTGTTTCGCCAGTCTTCTTCGGTTATCTTCCACTGTTTCCATACGTTTTTCCGCCTCTCGTTGAATCTTCTAAGCTGCTCGTCCCTGTCAATGTTGAGCCAGAATTTTACAGTGACCGCCCCGAAATCTGAAAACTGTTTTTCCATTTCATTTATTTCATCATAAGCCCTGTTCCATTCCGCCTGAGAGCAAAATCCCTCAACACGTTCGACAAGGACTCTTCCGTACCATGTCCTGTCAAAAATCGCAATGTGCCCCGCTTTGGGAATCCTGTTCCAGAAGCGCCAGAGATAATGGTGCCGTTTTTCAACATCGCTAGGGGCGGCGACCGGAACCACCTCGTAACCTCTCGGATCAAGAGACTGGGAGAGCCGTCTGATGTTGCCCCCCTTTCCGGCGGCATCCCAGCCCTCGTAGAGAATAAGGACAGGAATGCGCTTCCTGTAAACTTCATATTCAAGCTCCCTCATCCTTTCCTGGCACTTCTTTAACTTTTCAAGATATTCCCCGCGGCTCAGGGAAAGGGAAAGATCGGATTCGCCTATTATGCTTTTCCCTGCGGATTCGGATTTGCCCGATACCGGACAGGAAGGACTTGCAGTTGTCGGAACTGACAGTTTTTCCCTGAGCCTGCCAGTGATTTCCATGAATATCTTACGGGTGGCCGCATTGTGATTTTTTGACTCGACAATAGTCCATGGCGCATAATCAGTATCAGTGCCTTCAAGCATTTCACCGAAGACTTTGAAGTATTTGCCGTACTGCCTGTGATGCCGCAAGTCGTCCTTGGTGACACGCCACTCTGTTGCAGGGTTTGCAAGCAGCTCCCTGAATCTTTTTTTCTGCTCCTTCCTGCTGATATGCAGGAAGAATTTCACTATCAGGCAGCCGTCGTCCACCAGCTGTTTCTCAAAAGATTTTATTTCGTGATACGCCCTCTTCCAATCTTTCTTGCCGGTTTTCCCGTCCACCCTCTCAACAGACAGACGCCTGTACCAGCTCCTGTCAAATATGGCTATCCTCCCCTTTTCGGGGGTTTTAGTCCAGAAACGCCAAAGAAAAGGACGCATCTGTTCTTCCTCTGTAGGAGCTTTGATCGGGTGGACATTGTATCCCCTGGGATCGAAAGCCATCATCAGTTTATTTATAAGAGTCCCCTTCCCTGCGGCACCCCAGCCTTCAAATATGATAATCACCGGAATCTTCGAGTTGACCGCTTCTCTCTGGAGTTCGCCTGTCTTGTTTTCAAGCCTTGTCATGGCGGACCGATATTCCTTTCTCTTCATTTTCGGGGAGGAGGGAATGTTTTCAAGCATGTTCATGACGCAAACTCCATTTGTTTTTTTTCTTTTAACGCGAAGGGGGGGGATTGAACTTTCACGGTTATTCGCTGTCTATCAATTTGTCGCCTGTTATAATTTAACGGCGGCATAAGTTAAATTCATTATCATCTCCTGACAAGGGTTGAAAACTGAAAATCAAAATACATATTTGCTCTTTCAATAAGTACAATTAATACCGGGGAATAAAATGACCAGAATCAAATCACTTTCTCGTTTTTTGAAAATCACGGCATTTTCAGCTGCTGTTTTTGCAATGACGGCAGCCGTCCATGCAGTTGAACCCGACAGGGATCAGGGAATCGTCGCCCGCATTACAGCCAATATTTTCAGCAAGGAGCATTACAGGCGTCACTTTCTGGACAAAGAAATATCAAAACAGCTTTTCGATGAATATTTCAAGACCCTGGATCCGGCTAAACTTTATCTTACCCGGGGGGATATCAGAGTCTTCGAAAAATACCGCACGGAACTGGATAAAATGCTCCTTGACGGTGATGCCTCTTTTGCTTTTGAAGCGTACAGCTACCTGCTGAGAAAAGCCGAGGAGTGCCGGAACATGGCGGAAGAGATAATTAAGGAGAAGATGGATTTCAGCACCGATGAAACCTATACGGTAGACAGGACAAAGGCGCAGTGGCCGTCCGATTCAAAAGAACAGAGGGAGCTCTGGAGACTGAGAATTAAAAACGAGATTGTCAGCTTCCGGCTCATGGACAGGGCCGCGAAGGAGTCTGCCGAAGAGCAAAAAAACAGGACAAAAGCCGACGGCGAGGAAAACGGGACATCTCTTATTGCAAAATGGGACAAGGGAACCCCGGAAGAGCGTGTCATGAGGAGAATCAACAACAACCTCAAATATCTGAAGGAGAACGAGGCCATTGATGTTCTCGAAATTTATCTTACGGCGCTTGCCAACGTCTATGACCCCCATTCAGGTTACATGTCGCCCCGCACGGTCGATGATTTCAACATCCAGATGAGGCTTTCTCTGGTCGGGATAGGTGCAACCCTCACCACGGAAGACGGATATACCAAGATTGTCAATATCGTTCCCGGCGGACCGGCTGACATTGACGGAAGGTTGAAGCCCGAAGACAGGATTATCGCCGTGGCCCAGGAGAACGGAGAGACAGTGGATGTCATTGACATGCCTCTGACAAAAGTTGTAAACATGATAAGGGGCAAAAAAGACACTGCTGTGAAGCTTACCGTCCTGAAAGCCGACAGGGGAATCAATGCCATCCCTGAAATAATCGCAATCAGGCGTGATACGGTGAAACTCACAGAACAGGAGGCGAAAAGCGAAATCCGCAAAGTGAAACTGGAAGACGGAACCGAGAAGAAAATCGGAGTGCTCACCCTGCCTTCGTTTTATTTCGATTTCGAGGGGGCGTCCAGCGGAAAGGAGAATTTCAAAAGCTCGACAAACGACGTGAAGAAAATACTCGAAGACTTCAATAGGGAAAAAGTTGACGGAGTCCTCCTGGATCTCAGATCCAACGGGGGCGGAAGCCTTTTCGAAGCCATATCCCTTACCGGCCTGTTCATCAAACGCGGCCCTGTAGTCCAGGTCAGGAATCAGAACGGTTCCGTTGAGATTAAAAACGATCCCGACAAGAACATCTGCTACGACGGGCCGATGGTAGTTCTTGTAAACAGACTTAGCGCTTCGGCGGCTGAGATTTTTGCAGGGGCGATCCAGGATTACGGCAGGGGCATAATCATCGGTGACAGCCATACGCACGGAAAGGGGACTGTCCAGACTATTTTTGACTTGGACGCTTTCCTGAGGCATTACGGGGTGAAGTCGTCTTCCGGTTCCCTGAAGATAACAACTTCAAAGTTCTATAGAATCAACGGTGAGTCAACGCAGAATAAAGGTGTCCGCCCCGATATTGTTTTCCCCTCTTTCACCGACGCCATGGAGATCGGCGAAGAATACCTGGAACACGCCCTCCCCTGGGACACCATTAATCCCGTAAAGTATGAAACCTTTTCCGACACAGGGAAATCCATTCCCGCGCTTAATGTTAAATCGGCAGAACGCAGACTGTCTGAAAATGAGTTTAAAATACTGTCAGCCAATATCGAACGGTTCCGTAAAATGAGGGAGAACAAGACGGTTACGCTCAATGAGGGGAAAAGATGGGATTTGTATAAGGAGGAAAAGAAAATCTCCGAGCAGCAGTATTCTCTTATGAAACTTGAAGCCCCGTTACTGGATGAGAAAGTGTCCGGCAAGGGTAAATCCAAGAAACCCGAAAAAGATATTTTCCTTGAAGAGTCTTCAATGATACTCGGGGACTACATAGCTCTTTTATCTTGCCAGAACAAGGCGGCGGCAATCATCCCCAAATAAAAAAAAACACCAATATTCTCTTGAAAATAAAAATCCCTACGCTATTTTGTCGGCCTGTAATTTTATTTTTCATGCGGGTGTAGCATAATGGTAATGCTCCAGCCTTCCAAGCTGATCACGAGGGTTCGATTCCCTTCACCCGCTCCATTATTTTCGTTTGTCGGTTTTTTTTCGAGCGCTCAATTCTTCGAAATTGAAATCGCAAATGGAAAATCTCCTTGGTGGGGTTCCCGAGTGGCCAAAGGGGGCAGACTGTAAATCTGCTAGCTATGCTTTCGGAGGTTCGAATCCTCCCCCCACCACCATCTTTCCTTGATCCGGATTCAGAGAATCTTTTTTCCCGTCAGTTTTTGTGTCGGCGTTAGGAGAAGACGAAGAATCACGAAGTGAAAATGTATTAAAGATATCCTCAGATTGTCCCGACAGGGTCTGAAATGTGA
>Ga0172379_10005174_pt1 | contig 18452 bp, 11 predicted proteins | sample GrowelOW334metaG_FD_119756 | JGI IMG/M metagenome (GOLD analysis project Ga0172379, IMG submission 119756) | Groundwater microbial communities from an aquifer near a municipal landfill in Southern Ontario, Canada - Groundwater well OW334 metaG | ecosystem: Environmental > Aquatic > Deep...
AATACCAGTCCCCTTCGCTACGCAATACAGAGCATCTTCCGCAACATAAGCCGATATGCCAGTATATTGAGTAATTAATTTATCAATATTTCTAAGCAGACTCGATCCGCCAGACATTACAATGCCTTTATCAATTACATCAGCAGATAACTCCGGTGGAGTGTTATGCAAAACGTTTTTTGCTGCTGCCACTATTCCTTCAAGCTCTGTCTGTATCGCATCAGTGACATCATCAGAAGTTACACTGATAGTGCGGGGAAGACCGGTAATCATATCTCGTCCCCTCACCTCCATAAACAATTTATCATTTAAATACATGGCCGATCCGACATTAATTTTTATGTCTTCGGCGGTTCTTTCACCAATGGCTAAATTATATCTTCGCCTAATGTGTTCGGTTATAGCTAAATCGAATTTATTTCCGCCGATTCTGACAGAGGTTGAGCTAACAATACCACCCAGTGAAATTACCGCTATTTCTGAAGTTCCGCCGCCAATATCAATAACCATGTGGCCGGACGCAGATCCAATCGGAATATTTGCTCCAATCGCCGCTACAATCGGCTCTTTAATTATATAAGCGGCCTTTGCACCTGCGGCAATGGTAGCATCAATAACCGCCCTTCTTTCGGTTGAAGTGATACCGGCAGGGACAGCTACCATCACCTCCGGCCTAAACAGCCTTACACCGCCAAGGGCCTTATTAATAAAGTACCTTAACATTGCTTCTGTTGTTTTATAGTCAGCAATCACGCCATCACGCAATGGTCGCTGGGCTATAATGGTGTCTGGAGTCCTGCCAATCATCTCTTTTGCCTCAACCCCAACAGCGATGATTTTTTTATCTACCGTAGAAATCGCCACAACTGATGGCTCGTTTATAACAATGCCCTTTTTGGGGACATGAACAAGAACATTCGTTGTGCCCAAATCAATGCCTATTTTTTTTAGAAATGCCATAATTAATTGAATTTAAGACTGAACTCCCTATCTTGTTCAAGATTAGTGTTCCACAAAACGGAATTTTTTTGAAGTTCTTGCGGCGCCGTCAAATAATCGTAAGCGATTATGTGTTTTTTGAATTCTAAGTTAATTTTTAAATTATGTCCACTGGTTCCTGCCTGCTTCTGAACAAATAATTTGTACAGCCCATTTTGATATTGAGTACTGATTGTTTTTGGCAATTCATACTGCAGAACTATCTTTTTTTCTTTGCCAATATTAACAGTCATAAATATTCCCACAACAGTCTTGCCCAATTCTTTATAAATAACTAAATCATTAGCCGACAACTCAGTCACCTTATTTCCATCTATTAATTTTGCCCCTTTTACAATTGATCCCTGAGGAATATACACCCTAAGATAATCTCTATACATGGAAACCAAATCCTTTTGAAACGCTCCGTCGTGCTTATAAGTTAACTCCAATTCTGCCGCCAACGACCCGTCTGAATTTTCTTGTAAATTATACGCAAGAGATTTTTTCATTACGGAATCAGTTTTTAAAGCCGCCATATTGCTATCAATAACAGTAATATAATCGCCATCATTTTGCGCTATCTCTCCAGCCCAATTCTGCTCAGAAAAATATTTTTGAATGTTTGCATCTGCCAAATAAATTAAAATATGCTTTTGATCAATGCTTTTTTTGATTACCGTCCACAGATTCAAAAGCCCTGAGGGCGGCATTTTTTCAATTCTATCCATAATAATCTGAGACATCGGACCGATTATTGATTTTCTTTCGGTGGTGGAAATCCCATGACTTGCATAATCAAGCTCTACAAACTTCTCTAAATCTAAAGCAAAGTTTTGGGACTGGAATTTTTTACCATACATCTCAACTTCCCCCACCAACGACAGCATATCGGCAATCAAATCAGGGGTAATAGCTATTACTCCGTCTACCGGTTGGTATGGCAGACCGGCAATCTGCCTCTCACTGTCGAAAAACCAAACCAGTTGCTTGGCCGAAGTTGGCCAGTCGGGAGACCAGTTGGCATCTCGCATATACCAATACTTTTGTTTTAAGTATGCTTGTACCGGAGCAGGAGCAATTGCATTTAATTTTTCTTTTGACAGCTTATCGAGATTATAAATATCGTCAGTAAACAGTGAAACAATCTCACCATCTTTTATTTTTAATATCCCATAGCTGCCGATAAAACCGCCGGTCGCCCGCATTTCCATATTATTTTCAAATAGGATCAAATATGTTTTTTCCTGCCCTTCGCCTAAAATTTCCGGCAGTTGTTTTAATATTGGTAAGGCCATTTCGCTATCCTGGACTATTGATGATAAAGAATTATAAAGTGATTTAAACTGTTCGCCGTATTTTCCAAGCAAATCATTAGAGCTCACTAGCGACAATTCATCTTGAGCCTCTTTCAAACTAAGGCTTATTTTATCAAATGCATCCCTATTTTTACTTATGGCAAGCAAAATGCCCTTTTTATTCGCTCCGGTGCCTAATTGGTTCGCAAGGCCATTGATATTGGCCGTATTGGTATCCACCGACGCAACTATATTAATAATTTCATTAAATCCTGTTAACAATTTTATGGAAGCTCCTAACAAATGATCGGCCGCCGTAATTTTTTTATCTATGGATGGAATTCTAGAAACCAATCCGAGATTATTCAAGCCATTTTGAATAAAAATCAAATCTTCCTTTGTTTGAGTTAAGTCCGTTTTTACTTCTTGCCATTTACCGCTTTTAACATTTTCCATGGTTGGCTCGACTCTGGATTTAAGAACCTCGACTCTCTTAAGTATTTGATATCCGTTTACAAGAGCAGGATACAAAATGACTATTAAAGCCACAATCAAAACTATCAAAAAAATCACAATGGGCATTAACCATCGTTTTCTTTTTTTTGGTTTAATCCCTGGTTGGGATTGTCCAATATTAAACTCGTTTTGGTAATTCATCTTTTGAATATCTATTTAAAAATTTAACCCAATCAATAATGTGAATCCAAAATATCCTGGAAAATAATCCGGAATTGGCAGATTCCCTTTTGTGATAGTGGATAATTTCCGCCTCTGGAAAATAGCAAACCTTATATCCCACCTGCCAGAATTTTTTACACCATGCCACGTCGCCAAAGTACAAGAATAAATATTCATCCAAGTATCCTGCTTTCTCAATTGCCGCTCTTCTAACCATCTGGCACGCTCCCAAAATCCAATCAACCTCACTTATTTGGCTATGATCAAAATCAACCATTAAGTATTTTCCCAGTTCTTTTTTTGCCCAAGGCAAGCCGCCTAAAAACGTTCTTCGATATATTGGCGTCATTTTAGTGGGAAAATGCATGCAGGACATTTGAGTTGAGCCATCGGGATTTTTTAAACGTGGCCCTAAAAGCGCACAGTCCGGATGGCTTTCCATATACTGATACATCTTATCAAAAGCATTGTCTAAAACGGCAATATCCGTATTAACGATCAAAACGTATTTTCCGGTTGAATTTTTCATTCCTAGATTATTTCCCTTGTGATGGCCCAGATTTTCTTTTGAGGCTATGAGTTTTATGGCTGGGAACTCATCCCCAACCATTTGAGCGGATCCATCGTATGAATTATTATCTACCACAATTATTTCATACTCAACAGAAGGTGGAAATTGCAAAATACCCCTAATACACTGCTTAAGCAATCCCCTGGTGTTGAAATTATTTATGATAATTGAAACTTCCATATTAATTTATCCATTTATTTATCATTTCAGAACTGGCCTTAGAATTATTTTTAATTAAATCACCTTTCTTTTTCATTTTTGAACCTAATTTAAAAACTTCTCCGATAGCTTTGAGATTTTTAAAATCAAACAGTAAAAAGTAAAAAAACTTCTTCATCTCATAAGGAAAAATCGTCCAAAAATCCTTCATAAAATTTTTTTTGAATTCATTCTTTTTTAGCAATAAAAAATGATTTCGGTATGAATAAAATTTTGCCAATTCCGATTGCTTGCCCTTATTTTTTATAATATCCATCATTGATGTTTTTTCAGACCCGCTGGCCGATCTGGCATGATAAGCGACTAGAGACGGATCATAAATCGACTTCCAGCCGAATAGATTCATTCTCCAAGCCAAATCGACATCTTCTTTATATGAAAAGAAGTCCTCGTCAAAATATTCTTCCTCATCCTGATTGCCAATTTTAATCGCACAATTATTCAACGCCTCTCTTCGGTATAGAGCTAAGGCGGCGCTTTGGCCAAAAACATCTATTCTGTCATTATATCCAGAACTGTCTTCACCGGCTCCTATTTCTACCACCTGTCTGTTTTTGAGAATCTTCAGCCCGCAAGAATCAATGACGTTTGTTTTTTCTATTTCTCTAAGTTCCCCAGTCAACTTCATTTTTATGAGCTTTCCCCCGAATGATCCATATTGGGAATATTTTTCCGACTCAGCTAAAGCCATGGCTTTTTCCAGCCAATCAGATTCCATAAATATATCACTGTTGCAAAGTAGCATGTAAGGAGAATTCAATAAGCGAATCCCCTGATTATTAGCTTTAGCAAATCCTAGATTTTTATGGTTTTGAAAAACAGTAACGTCCGGATAATCATTTTTTAAAAATTGCAAAGTTCCATCCTGTGATCCATTATCAATCACCAAAACCTGAAAATCTCTATAGCTTTGTGCAAAGATAGAAGATAGGCATTGAGTCAAATATCTCAATGTATTCCATGTTACAATTTGGATTGTTACTTTGGGATAACTCATAATGTTGCTTGCTTAATTTGAATCTTTTTTTCTGTCACCCAGAATCCCAATTTCCATTTACCGCCAAACAGCAACCTGGTCTGAGCATCAATTGCAGGTATTGAGCCAAAAATTATCATCGTTATTGGGAAAATAGCCCACTGCACAACCATTACTAAATAATTGATAAAATTGCGGTCTTTCGGTTTTGGCGGCAACATGATCGCATACATTATGGCGTTTGCGATTAATCCGACCATACCCACCATCATCAAGTTTTCTAATGTCTTGGGGGCATTTTGGAAGAAAGCCGAAACTTTATCAGAGTCAGTGGCCATCCAAAGAGGCAATCTGCCAACAATTAAAATTAAAAGCGGTGCGGTTGCCCATGAGTACATGCCTTCAACTTGATTCCATAAATAGCGCAATCTGATTTTAATTGGAATTTTTGCATTTTTATCTTTACCAAAAAAGTTGTCCCACATCCAGGGAAAATGCTCAACACCCCAAGCCCACCTTCTCATTTGCTTATACTGATTTTTCAAGCCTTTTAAAAAATTACCAACATGAACGGTGTCCATCGAAAGTGTTATAAACATGGGTACAACCTCGTAATCCCCGTTATATTTAACCAGGGCTTGCAAACAGATTCTTGAGTCCTCGGTTACAATTGTCTTGTCATGAAATCCGATATCCACCAACATCTTAAAACTCATACTATGAGAGGAAAAAGTCAAAAGTCTTTCCGGCCTTGATAGGTCGGTTAAAAGCCAAAAAGTAGTAGCGCAGGCTACCACCCTAATAACCGGATCAGATTCCCATATATTATTATTATACAAAATCAACGGCTGATAACTGGCGTGGGTTGGATTTGGATGAGTTAGATATTTATAAGTCAAATAGGCAAAATATTGGGGATGAGGCAATGTTTCAATATCAAAGCAGGAAACAATAATATTTTCGTAAAGAATTCCCAATATATCTATTTCCCTCTTAAGATTTTGCTCCATGTAATTGACATTGGAGCCCTTTCCCGCAAGCTCGCCTGGCGCCGGAGGATGAATGGTAATAAATAATTTAAAAAACTTATCTGCGAATTTCTCTTTTATTCTTTCCGCTATTTCTTCAAAATTTTCCCTGTCCCTTTCTTCTCCGCCCAAGGCGACAATCATTTTTTCTTTTGGGTAATCGGTTTCCAATAATTTTTGAAACGATCTTTCAATCACCTCATATGGCTCTTTATAGGTCGGATATGTTATTACATGATAATAATCCAAATAATTTTTCTCCAATCCTTTTATTTTTTCCATCCAATTTTGCCGACTATGGCGCCTATAAGTAGTCCAGGACATAACCAGCCAATACATCATATAAAAAAGCCTTACAATCCAATAAACTGAAAAAATAATGACAAAATAAATAGCCCAGAGCGGATGTAAAAACGAAACAAAAAATACTAGCAAGAACGTCAACCAAACGATGCCGGCAGGAACTGATTCTAAAAACTTTTTTCTTCGCTCAATATTCATATAATTTATATAAGGCTTTTACCAGTCATTACAGCCGGAACCTCTAAGTTTAAAATTTTCAATATAGTTGGCGCCACATCAGAAAGCAATCCGGATGGCTGTACAAGACTTAAATCTGAATTAGGCACCTCCATCAAACCACCTGTTTTGCCCTCCCACTCTTTGCCAATAATTATGAAGGGTACGGGATAAGTGCTATGTTCTTTATCAATTTGTCCCGATTGCATATTCATTAACTCTTCCGCATTGCCATGATCGGCAGTAATTAAAGCAACACCGCCCTTTCCTAAAATCACTTCGGCCAATTGCTTTACGCAGTCATCAATTATTTGGCAAGCTTTAATAGTGGCTTTCAAGTCACCGGTATGGCCGACCATATCGCCATTAGCAAAATTCAAAACAATAAAATCATATTTTTCAGCCATAATCGCCTCGATTGTTTTTTTGGTTATTTCTTTGGCAGACATTTCCGGCTTTTCCGCATATGATGAAATTCTAGGTGATGGAATAAGTAATCTGTCCTCATGGGGGAAGGCATCCTCCGCCCCGCCATTAAAAAAGAAGGTTACATGAGCATATTTTTCCGTTTCGGCAACATGGAGCTGGCTTAGGCCGGCGTCAGATATAACCTTAGCTAAAGGCTCACTTATTGTTTCCTGAGGAAAAGCAACTTCCATTGGCAAATCCTTTTCGTATTCAGTCATTGCAACAAAAAATAAATCATTTAGATATTTTCTTTCAAATTTTTCGAACCCAGGCAAAATAAGTGCTTTTGTGATTTCCCTAGCTCTGTCCGATCTGAAATTAAAAAAAATTACACTGTCTCCATCCGATATTTTTCCAACCGGCTTACCGCCTTCCTCAATAACGACGGGAACGAATTCCTCATCATATATTTTTTTATCATAAGAAGCCTGCACGGCTCCAACCGGATCTTCGAATTTTTCATTTGACTTGCCTTCGGTCATCGCTTTATATGCCAGCACTAGCCTTTCCCAATGATTATCCCTGTCCATTGCATAAAAACGACCGGAAACTGTAGCAATTTTGCCAACCTTATATTCAGAAATTTTTTGTTGCACCTTAGACACAAATTCAATGCCTGAGTTATATGGCATATCTCTGCCATCAAGAAAAGCATGGATATAAACCTCCTTTAATTTTTCCTTTGAGCATAATTCCAAAAGCGCATACAGGTGCTCAATTGAGCTATGCACTCCGCCGGAAGAAATCAATCCCATCAAATGTATGGCTGACTTATTTTTCTTGGCATGTTCTATGGCTGCTAAAAATTTTTCATTTTCAAAAAAAGAGCCGTCTGTGATTGACTTATCAATTTTGGGAAGATTTTGATAAATTAATTTTCCCGAACCCAAATTTAAATGCCCAACTTCGGAATTGCCAATTTCTCCCCATGACAAACCAACAGCCTCGCCCGATGCCTGCAATGTCATAGCGGGATAAGTTTTTATAAGATTATTAATTGCGGTAGTCTTTGCCAATGCTATGGCATTACTTCTGGAAGCCGGTGCAATACCCCAGCCGTCCAATATAATTAAAACCACTGGTTTTACTCTATTTTCTTGGGCCATATTTAAAAATTCAAATTTTAATTAGTTCATTTAATAATACAAAATAACACGTCTTTTGGCAAGCCATCATTTAATAATATTAGCTTAAATTAGAGATTTTTTAGTCATAAATCTGCTTTTAGGCAGACCAAATAGCTTGAGTATCGTCGGAGCTACCGCTCCAAGCGCCTCATTAGGCAATAAAGTGAAATTTTTTGCAAGTCCTTTTCCTAAAATTATAAAGGGCACGGGATTGCAAGTGTGCTCCGTAATGATCTCTTCTGTTTCTAAATTTTTCATGTATTCCAAGTTCCCATGATCCGAAGTAATAATTAAAACTGCGTTATTTTCTATCGCGGCAGTATAAATTTTTTTAACAAAAGAATCAACGGCCGCTGCAGTTTTTATGCCAGCCTTAAGATTTCCTGTATGGCCAACCATGTCCGGACAGGCAATGTTAGCGCAAATAAAATCAAACTTTTTAAAGCTTGAGATTATTTTTTTAGTTATCTGTGAAGTGGACATTGCCGGAGTCTGATCATAAGATAAAACATCGGGAGACGGAATATTTATGCGCTCCTCACCGGCAACAGGATTCGCATAGCCGCCGTTAAAGAAAAAAGTTACGTGAGCGTATTTTTCATTTTCCGCAATGTATATTTGTCTTTTGCCCTTGAGCAACATCGGTAATGTGTCCTTTAGGTCTTCTGATGGATATGCCGTTATTATACTATCTAAATCCGGGCCAAAATCCGTCATTGCGATAAAGAGCAGATTTTTTAGTTTCTTTTTTCTTTTTATGGAAAAATTAATATTTTTTTCAAAATTATCTTGGACAAATGGCTTGGCTAGTTGCCTGGCTCGATCTGATCTTAAATTTAAAAAAATAACACTGTCATTATTTTTAATTCTTCTTACCATCTTGCCCTTATGATAAAAAACTATTGGTTCAATAAATTCATCTGTAATATCAGCATTGTAGGCTCTGGTTATTCCTTCTTGCGGGCTTTTAGACTTATGCGCAGAAGAGCCGTCAGTCATGGCGTCATATGCCATTATTGTTCTTTCCCAGGCCTTTTTTCTATCCATTGCATAAAATCTACCAATTATGGTTGCAATAATTTCATTTGGTTTTAAAAACCGCTCTAGAGCCTCTACGGCTTTTAACGATGACCTGGGCGGTGAGTCGCGCCCATCAGTAAATAAATGCAGATATATCTTGGGCACCTTTTTATCTCTCATAAAAGTAAGCAAGGCCAAAAGATGATCCGGATCGCTGTGCGGGCTTTGATCATTAGATATCATCCCCATTATATGAATGGCACTATTAAACTTTTTACTATTTTTAATAGCAGCTAAAAAAGCAGGGTTCTTAAAAAACTCCCCAGTATTAATTTGTTTAGAAATCTTGACAGAATCCTGATCAACAACTCTTCCCGCCCCCAAGTTCATGTGGCCGGCCTCAGAATTTCCGACTTGATGGGGCGGAAGACCAGCACATTTTCCAGATGCACAAAGTTTAGTCCACGGATATTTTTTATAAATAGAATCTATAAAAGGCGTCTTGGCTAAATAAATTGGATTACTTGCATCATTTTTACCGATCCCCCAGCCATCTAGAATTAAAAGGATTATTTTATTCTTATTACTAAAACGTATCATAACTTAAAAATTATTTACTGCATCTTTGGCCTAATCCCTTAAATATCAATATCAATACCAATCACCGTTAATAAACTCCTTAATTTGCAGAATAAAGGTTTATCCGAGGAATTATTTGTTTAGAAATTGATGGCCCACTCCATAACAACTTAGCAATAGCATTCGTACGATCCTCAAAATATTCCATAACGATCTGGTGGCGACCAGCTGTCAAATCCAGCGTGGCACTCCATGTAGTTTTACGCTGTCCTTTCCAATGATTAATGACTAATCGACCATCAATATATAACCTGACGCCATCATCAGTCTCGGTAAAAAAAGTGTATGAGCCGGAAGTATCGGCTTGCACCTCGCCCTCCCAACGTACTGAGAACCTATCTTTAGGTACATTTGTCGCAGGAGCCGAGCTTTGCCAGGCAAAATTAATTTGAGAATCAGTCCTTACTAAAACAGGATTGCCCGACAGTGTATGATTAGAAAAATAACTTCCTTTCAACCCATTGCCGTTTGATTCTGAACCACAATTCTGAACTTCGCCTCGTCGTGTTTCCGTGGTACAAGACCTTAAATCATTACAAACCCTTGATTGAGTTCCATTAATACATTCAGACCAGGCCGGACAACTCCAATCTGATACACACGGAGAAATGACATAAACTTCTTCTTTTATCTGTTCCCGATTTCCAACAACGTCCTTGGAATAAAATTTTAAAGTATTACTATTGCTTATTGTTAATTGTGCCGTTGATGTAGCAATAAAAGATGGCGTACAATTAATTCCTATACAAGCATAAATGCCTGCCAATTCGTCCGTTGTAAATTGAATGTTTTGAGCATTTGCGTATCCTCCTCCTATTGGATTAACTGAGGTTGTTGGTGGCTGCGTATCTGGAGCCTCAACAATTAATGCTAATGTTCTTGTTGCAATGGCTCTAGAATTATCAACCACACTTAAGGTTATCTCATAATTACCAGGAGCCGTATAAATATGGTTTGTATTTACTCCGGTTGCCGAGGCACCGTCACCAAAATTCCAACTATAAGTAGATATTGTTCCGTCAGAATCAGATGAACCACTAGCATCAAAAGAAACGCTTAAAGGAGCAATCCCTGTATTCGGTGAGAAGTTAAAATTGGCAATAGGTGGCACATTGGGCCTTCTAAAAATTTCAAAAGCTCCAACATCAAAACCAGAACCAGTTGACCATGAACCATCCGGCCTTTGAATACCATTAAAATCATAATCTAAATAATTATTTGCATTTACTCCTCCATCAATAGCGGGATTGAACTCATCATCTTTTAACTTAAACATTTCCTTATACGTATTTGCCTGATTTAAATTATTAGCCAGAGTTGGAGTGCCAACAGCATTAGAATAAAAAGTTGGAGAGGAGTTAAAAAGCCTAGAGGTAAAATCAGTATTAGTTGCAAATTGACTATTTATATCAAAACCGTAAGTATTTTGCCAACTGTCCAATGCTATATTTGTAATAGAAAGACAAGTAGAACCACTCCAATTTTGATATCCAAACATTCTATTGGTATTCATTCCAGGATTATGATAAAAATTACCATCAAGGTGCAACTCCGATAACAAATTGGCTGGCGGATTGTAATTAAAAATTACCATATTCTGCGAACTGCTGGCAGGGCGATAAATAAGGTTATTAAAAATATTTATATTTTGATGTTGCAGGCCTAAGGTATAGGGCGTATTAGATGCCGGATTGTTAGGACTTGATAAAAAAGGATTGATAAAAAAAATTGCTGAGGGCGATTTACATACAGGAGCAGGAGATTGTATAGCAAAAGTGTTACCAACAATGGTTATGTTTTGTGATGGTCGCCACTCCCAACCTCGGTCACCGATCACAATTACTCCGGCAATATTTGCTTCTTGATTAGGAGAGATAAATAAATTATTACGAACAATAATATTTTCTGCATCAGCAATTTTCATAGCCCACTCAAAATTAGTCAAAATATTGCGCTCAAAAACAACATAACTGATTAATTGATCATATTCACGCCTATTTGGCCCCAAATTAATCAATTGAAAATTATATGCTCCCTTTCCATCGTGAACTTGACCGCCACTGTCTCCACCATTCAGTGCTAAATCTTTCCAACCCATTAATTTATTATCAGCGATATAAACATTATTTGTTCCATTGCCATTAACTAGCTGGCCATCAATTCTTAGTGCATCCCTACCATAAGCCGGCCGACTAAAAGTGTTATTAACAATTACTGCCTTATTCAAATGCGATAGATAGGTTAGATGATTATAAGAATGATCGAAAGTATTGCCAACCATACCCATGTTTCCCATATAACCCCAAATAAAAGTTGCATCAAACACTCCTCTTTCGTTTTTATTATTGTTTAGGGCTGTTTGATTATATTGAGCATCGCTCACGCTAAATTTACTATCAAATATAAAAACACCAGTATTTACAGCTTCCGCTTCAGCTGGATTACCAGAAGGTTTACCAAAAGTAAAAAATTGTGATTGTAAATCCTGAGCATCAACACGAAGAGCTAATAAATTAGCACTAAACCCAACCCCCTGAAGAACTCCTCCTAATTGAGCCTGCGAGCTCAAGCTTTTAAATCTAAAAGATAAATCAACAAAAGCAACACCACCACTACCCTTTGACATGCTAACCAGGGTTCCTCCAGGGGCCGTTGTTGTCGTTTCATATTGAATTATTGGCTTGGCACCTTCTCCATAAGTCGAAAATAATAATCTATCAATTTCTACTTTAGCAGAATATGCCTTATTAAAAGCGTAACTTCCGTCACGTTTAAACAACACACTATCATATGGCTTATAAAACTTCGCCGTTTGAAGCTTACTAAATGCTTTTTGAGCTGTTTTCCATGGGCCACAATTATCGTTTTCTGATTTTACCATACATAAACCAGAATAGGAATCATTGCCTTCAGGTGCTACATAATAAGTTTTTGACGAAACACTGGTAACTGGATCAACATAGTCCTCTCGATCCAAGACTGTAACTGTCTTGCTAGTTTGCGCAGTTTGACCAAGACGATTTTTAACAGTTAAAGTAACATTATAAACTCCCGGTTCTTCAAAGACATGGGCAGAATTAAACCCAGTTAGATCATTTGGATTACCCGATTTGTCAGAAGAATTGAAGTAAGAATTATTATCTCCAAAATTCCAGCTATATTCCACTATTTCATTTCTTGGTGCTGACTGCCAACCCTGAAAAAAAACAGCGTAAGGGGCGTATCCTCTGGGCGATTCCATCGCAACTCTTGAAGCAACAGTCGCGCTATGGTTAGTAAACCAGGCTGGCTGATCCACCACAATTTGTGCTTGTAAAACACCGGGAGTAAAATCAATGGTAGCCATCTCAAACACACCCTTAATGCTATTTTGAACCAACATACTTGACAGCGTTACAACAAAAATCGGGGCCAATAAAAGACAAATCAAAAGCACTTTGACTCCAATATTAACCCCAGCAAAAGTATGCCTCTTGGTTACGATCTGAATAAGTTTTTTCTTCATAGTAATTTTTATTTTTAAACAAAAATCTCCAGGGCACTAGTCTTTAGCGCCTGGAGAGGGTTATGTAAATTTTTATTGATGAGAGATAGATATTCTTTTTTTAGTTTATATTATTATAACACTATTTTAGAATTAAAAAAACAACCCACTTGGGTTGCTTTTTAAAAATAATCCGCTTTTTTAAATCAAATCTTTTATTATGTGTTTGTATTTTTGATAACCAAAGGAGACCAGTAGCAAAACTAATCCCAGCACAATTGAAGAAATTATTCTATATAGCTGACCGAGATTCCATAGATCATAGAAAAATAACTTTAATATTGCCAATGATAACAGCATTAAGCCACCTAAACGCAACTTTTTAAATTTACCGACAAAACCGATCACAATAATTATAATACTATAAACAAGCCACCAAATAGACAAAACGATCGAGGCCATATCAGTACTTCCATAGTAATTCTCAATCTCTTTATTTATGGCAAAAATAGTAAAAATACTTGCCATTGTGATGGCGGAAATTTGCATAGCATTAAAATAAGAGGCGTCGTCCTTATCGGTGGCAGCCTTTTTGGCATTAGTAAAAAACCATGAACACAGATAAAAAATAATAGTAGCGCAGATAAACAGAAGCAACCTTCCATTAAATATAAAATCGCCCTGTAAGCTAAGATCAATAAATAACAATTTGATAATTAAAATTATGCCCAATATTGCTGGCATTATCTTATACAAAACATCCTTAGAATAACTACCCACAGCCGAGAAAATTGCTAATTCTATTAGCCAAAGATAAGTAATCACCTGACCATGGAAATTCGTCGGTATAAATATTACAAAAATAGTGGCAAAAATAGTGGCAAAAACTTGCATTGTCCTAAAAAATGAAGCCTGCTCCTTGCCCAAAGATTCTTTTTTGGCATTAGTAAAAAACCATGAACATAAATAAAAAACAGCAGCAGCCGCAAGAAATAATGCCAGCCCGCCACCCCATACAAAATCTCCGTTGAAGCCGACAATATCCATTGTAAATAATTTTATAACAACCAATGCGCCGAGAATGACTGATATTACCATATATGAAATATTCTTAAAACGGCTTGCAAAAAATGAGACTAAGGCCAGTTCCACCAGCCAAAAATAAGTAATCACTTGGTGATGAAAATACGTCGGAATAAATATGGCAACAAAAGCTAGTGCCATAAACAGCAGAATACTAAAAGAAGTCTTATTTTTGCGGTTGGCCGAATAAGCAACAAAAGATAAGGCGCCATAGTACAAAGCCAGAAATAGAGGCAAAACGCTTATATGCGCAGAAACACTGGTCATTAGAAAATAGGCGTGCAGAAAAAACACCCCGCCAACAATTAAGCTGGAAGCAATACTTTCTTCGGTGCTTAACTTTTTATTTAGCAATATTTTAACAATTGGAAATAATGAGAATATGAGAAAAAATAAACTCAAGAATATCATCGTAGTAAAATATTGCGACGGTACCCAATATGCTGACTGCCAAACCAAAAAAGTTAACTCTGTTGCCACAAATCCAAGCCAGCTAAGGGATGTCCAAACTTGCTCTTTTTTAAATAAAGAAACAGCGATTATTGCCAAGTCCAAAATTAATAAATAAGTAAATAACCCAACCTGGCTAACATCGCTACTCCAGAGCAAAAATGGAGTCAGAAAAGCCATAATTACGGCTATATACGTTAATGATGGCGTATTTTTATAAATACTTATTAATATTCCAATAATTGTCACTAGACTAATCAATAAAAAAGCAAGCGGATAAGAAATTATATGATAAAAATTATATGCGGCAAAAAAAGATAAATATAAAATACCCAGACCACCACCAGCTAAGACCTGACCATAAACAAAATACTTTTTAACCAGCCAAATGCCCAGCGCAAAGAAAGATCCACCAACAATAACGCCAATAGCAATACGACCATATTCATTTATCCAGTTGTTATCAAATGCATATTTTAAAAAGAAAGCAACTCCAATAACTACCGCCAAAATCCCAATTTTTGCAAACCAGTTTCCGGCAATTTTTTCTTCAATATTATCCTTGCGTACCTGCTTATTTTGGACAGGATTATTCTGGCGTACAGGAGCCTTGATATTAACAGGCTGCTCTAACGATTTATCGAGCTCGTCTTTCTGTTCTACGGTATTTTTAACCACTGGTTCTGGCGCCTCTTGGAAAAAAAGCACTTCTAATTTTTTCAATCTTGTATTCTGGTTTTCCACCTCCGCAATAATTGAATCCAGGCGTCTGATAATCTCTTGTGAATTATTGAGACTTTCATTTCCAAGCTCGCCATTTTGTGGAGATTTCATAAAAAGTTAAATAATATTTATATATTAATAATATCAAAATTTAGCAAATAATAAAATAGGCGCCATTCACGCCTATTTTATTTTAGTAAAATCAACTACTTTATTTTGTCCCAAATTTCCATTAACCGATTATATTTTGCAACTCTTTCACTCCTGCAAAGCGATCCGGTTTTGATATATTCAGCTCCTGAAGCAACCGCTAAATCAGCAATAAAATCATCAACGGTTTCACCGCTTCTATGGGAAATAGCAATTTTGAATTTATTTTTTTGCGCTAATTTAATACAATTAACTGTCTCAGTCAATGACCCGATTTGATTTAATTTAATTAAAATTGCATTACCTGATTTCTCTTTTATGCCTCTTTCCAATCTTTTAACATTTGTAACAAATAAATCATCTCCAACCATTGCAATTTTTTTACCAACCACAGAAGTTAAATTTTTCCAACCTTCCCAATCATCTTGAGCTAAGCCATCTTCAATCGATTCAATCGGATATTTTTTGATCCATGAATTATACATTGCAATCATTTCTTCAGAAGATCTTTTTTTACCATCTGCCTTCATGTCATAAATATTATCTTTGTAAAATTCTGAGGAGGCAGTATCAATAGCGAATTTAACATCTTTTCCAAGCTTATATCCTGCATCAACAATGGCCTGAATCATTATTCCCATAACTTGCTCGTTTCCTGCCAATTTTGGAGCATAACCGCCTTCGTCGCCCACAGTAATAGGAAATCCTTGTTTTGCCAAAAGTTTTTTGAGACTATGAAAAACTTCAGCGCCGCACCTTATTGCCTCTTTAACATTTTTCTGCTGTGGCGTAATCATAAATTCCTGAACATCTATTGACCAGCCGGCATGCGCACCGCCATTCATAATATTCATCATTGGCACTGGAAATCTTAAAGTGCCAGTAGACCAATATTTTTTCTTTAAATAAACATACAAAGAATTGTTTGAGGCAATAGCTCCTGCCCTTGCCACTGCAATAGAAACACCCAAAATAGCATTTGCTCCGAGCTTGGATTTATTGTCTGTGCCATCCAATTTAATCATCAACTCATCAATTTTCTTTTGATCAGTAGGGTTCATGCCTTTTAGCTTTGGCGCAATAATGTTATTTACATTGTTTACAGCCTTAAGAACTCCTTTTCCTCCATATCTTTTCTTATCCCCATCACGAAGCTCTAATGCCTCATGTATGCCTGTTGATGCGCCAGATGGAACGCCTGCCCAAGCCTTTCTTTTATTATCCAAAACAACTTCCACCTCCACAGTCGGATTACCTCGAGAATCCAAAATTTCTCTAGCAACTATTGATTTGATCTTTGCCATTTTTATTTTTAAATTATTTATTCCTTTAAATCCACATTTTATTTTATTTCGTAACTAATGCTTACATTTATCACAACCTCATCACTTCCGGCCTGAATGTCGGGAGCAGAAGCTTTTGTTGATAATCCTCCACCCATTCCCATGGCGCTGTCATACATTGGAACAGGACTGCCACCTGCCGTAAATTCATTAAAATTTACTATTCTTCCTAAATTAATCCCAACCTGATCAGCTAAAACTTTGGACTTTTCTTTGGCTTGAGCAATTGCCTTTTCTCTAGCCTGAACTTTGTAAACTTCCGGGTCATCAATCACAAAAGTTGGCCCATTTACGCTATTGGCTCCTAATTCGCTTGCCTTGGCAAGAATCTCTCCAACTTTATTAAAATCCCTTATTTTTACATTAACACTTTGACTAATATTATAACCAACTATTTTTGAAACTTTATCTGACCAATCATATTTAGGATTGATTGTGTAATTATTGGTCTGAATATCCTTCTCATCAATTTTAAATTGATTTTTTATAGCGGAAACAATAGCATTCATCTTATCTGTGTTTTGTTTTTGCACTTGATCTACAGTTACACCCTCAGAAATAATACCAATATTTACGCTAGCGACGTCTGGCTTGGCTGTTACCTTGCCAGTTCCCTCTACCGTGACTATATTTTTATAGTCTGGTGATTTGCCAATATAATCATAGGACCTTAAAGAATTTCTAGTTAATCCCACCAAATAAACGGCAAGAATAACTAAAACTACTGCCATTATTATGCCAATAATGACCTTAAGGACATGGTGGCCGTTACAACAGCCAATGTTTTCATTTGTCATGTTTTTTTTATTATTTTATTTTTAATTCTTTAAGCTCTTTTTCCCACCATTTTCTTATCTTACCAAAATCACGCTCTGACTTCATGGCTTTTCTAAGATAATTTAACTTTTCCAAATACATCTGATGATGCTTTTCTAAATTTTTTTCATTTTTCAGGGCCCAGATGGCAAACTGCAATTCCTTATTTTCTTTTTTCCTTATAATATTATTATCATACCTATTAATTGAATTGTCAAAATCGATAGGAATAATTTTAACTTTTTTGCCCTTAAAAATCACCTGAATTAGCCTAGAAACTTTCGCCGCCCTGGACTGCTCACAAAAAACGATTAACTCTCCTGATAATTTTTTTTCTCTTATAATATCTTTTACCTCCAATAGATTTTCTAAACTGGAAATTGGTTTGTTTCTAGCCATTATCTGCCAATCTTTTGTTTCTTTTCTTAAAAAGCTTCTTTTCATTAGCCGAGTAAACAGCTTAGCCATTTCATCTGCCTCTGTTCTTTTATACGGTTTTACTAAGTCAGTTTTTCCACCTGAAAAAATAATAACCGCCTTATCCTCAGAGGCTAGGTCAAAAATATTGTTAAAAACCGTCTTTAAATAGATATTATAATTCTCATCTTCTGTTATTGAAGACGGAACACCATAGCCCAAAATTACAAAATTTTTATTCATATTAATAATTTCTGCTTTTTCTTTTTTCAATTCCCTCATTTATTGCCTTTCCAATATCAATACCCATAACCTCGGCCAGCAATAGAGTAGTAATAATAACATCAGCGCATTCATCGGCTAATTTTTCTACATTATTATGGACTAATTTTTCCTTTCTTTGAATATTAATGCTTTTTAAAACTTCACTTGATAATTCGCCAGTTTCCTCGGCTAATTTGCACA
>Ga0172379_10005175_pt1 | contig 18449 bp, 12 predicted proteins | sample GrowelOW334metaG_FD_119756 | JGI IMG/M metagenome (GOLD analysis project Ga0172379, IMG submission 119756) | Groundwater microbial communities from an aquifer near a municipal landfill in Southern Ontario, Canada - Groundwater well OW334 metaG | ecosystem: Environmental > Aquatic > Deep...
AGCGCGCGCAGCGCCGCCTCGTGCGCCCGCCACGGGTGGGCGAGCAGCGCGGCGCCGGGGGCCTCCCCGGCCGCCAGCGCGGCGGCCAGCGCGTCGAGCGGGTCGGCCGCCCCGGGCGCCCGGATCTCCCCCTCCGGGCGGGCGCGCGCGCCCCACGGCCGGAGGTACGACTCGGCGTCGAGCTCGGGCCCGAGCGCGCCGGCCGGGACGAGCGCGAGGTACGGGCCGGCCGCCACGACGCAGCGCGCCCCCGCCCCCAGCGACGGCTCCTCGAACGGCGCGGCGAGCAGCGCGGCCGCCCGCTCGAGGCGCCCGGGCTCGATGGCGGCGGGCTCCAGCGCGAGCGCGGCCCGCGCCCCGGCCGCCTGCGGCAGCGCGGCGCCCGGGCCCTCCCCCCGCAGCGCGGCGGCCGCGTCGGCCAGCGTCCAGACCGGGCGCGCCGCGAACAGCGCGAGGAGCGCCCGCCGCATCGCCTCGACCTCGCGCTCGGCGTGGCCGTACGCCGCGAACGTCCCCTCCTCCAATCGGCCCGGGTCGCGCGGCCCGGGGGGGAGCGCCGGGCGGTACGCGAGGCGCAGCAGCCGGAATTCTCCCTCGGAGGGCGCCGCAGGCGTGGGGGGCGCCGCAGGCGTGGGGGGCGCGTTGAGGAAGCAGTCGAACGCCCACTCGGCGAGCGGCCGGAGGCAGCGCTGGACCGTCCGGAACGCCGCGGCCTTCTCGGCGTAGCGCTCCGTCTCGCGCCCCGGGGCCGTCGCGAGCGCGCGGGCCTCGACCGTCCGCTCGGCCGGCGGGAGGGCGGCGTGCGACAGCTTGCGCCGCGCGCGCCCGAGCGTCTGGACGAGCGACGGGAGGTCGGTCGGGACCGACGCGACGAGCACGCGGCGGACGGCGACGAGCTGGTGCGACTCGCGCAGGATGCGCGACCCGACGAGGACGCAGCACTCGTGGCCGAGCAGGTTGCCCGGGGCGTTGAACGCGTCGAGCGCCGCGCCGACCTCGCGCCGCTCGAGCTCGCTCGTCACCAGCAGGTACTGGGCCGGCCGGAATTGATGCTCCGGGCTCCGCCCGGACGGGGGGAGGGTCCTGCGTCCCCCCCCGGACACCCCGCCCCCCGCCCCGGCCGAGTGGTCGGCGCGGGGGCGGCCGCAGAGGACGCAGACGGTCGCGTCGGTCGGCTGCGAGCCGGCCGGGATCACGCCGTTCGCGCGGAGGGCGGCGGCCAGCAGCATCGCGCCGGCGCCGCGCACGCGGTCGTGGTAGAGGAGCGTCTTGCCCGGCCGGGAGCCGGCCGGGTCCGCCGCGTGGCCCCCGCCCAGGGCGAGCGCGTCGAGGACCTCGCGGACGCAGCGGGCGAACTTCGCCGAGTAGCGCTCCAGCGCCGGGAGCCGCAGGAACGGCCCGTCCAGCGCGACGCCGCGCCGGTCCCGCGCGGCGTCCATGTTCGCCGCGCGCCACTCGGCCGGGGCGGCGGCCGCCGCGCGGGCCGCGTCGTCGGCCGCCCAGAGCATACCCCCCGGCCGCCTAACGGCGGCCTGCTCACCTCGCTCGCTCGGCCCTACGGGCCTCGCGTCGCTTCGGTTCGCCCGCTCGGTCCTTCGGGCGGCATCGACTTGCTCAGATCCGCTCGGTTCGTCCTGTTCCCTCGTTGCTTCCACAGCTTCCCCCCAGGCCGCCGCAGGCGTCCGGGCGGAGCCCGGGGGGTCGACGGCGGTGCTCGGGTCGGCCGGGTTCGGGAACGCGCAGTCCGACGCGCACGAGCGCCCGGGGGCCGCGCGCCCCGCCTCGATCGCCCTGGTCTGCTCCGGGCCGGCCCGGCACACGGTCAGCGGCAGGTCGGCCGGGAGGCCCGGGACCGCCTGCTCGCCCGGGTCCGCCTGCTCCCCCCTCCGCTCCTCTCGTTCCCCCCGTTCCCCCGTCCGCTCCTCCCGTTCCCCCGTCCGGGCGGAGCCCGGAAGGATCGTCAGCAGGGGGTAGGCGGCCTCGTCGCGGTCCTGGTTATACGAGACGAGCCCGGCGGCCAGCGCGGCGATCCGCTCCTCCGCCCCGGGCAGCAGCTCGAGCCCGGCCGCCTCCTCGACCACGGCCTCCAGCAGGGCGTCGCCCGCCAACTCCGCGTCGCCCGCCAACAGGACGTCGCCCACCAACGGGGCGTCGCCCGCCAGCCCCACGCCGTCCGGGCCGGGCGCCGCCTTGCCAGCCGGGCCGGCGGCCTGGGCGACGGGCGGGGCGGCGTCGGCGCTGCGGCCGCCCCCTCCTCCTCGACGCTCCTCCCCTTCCCCCCAGGCCGCCGCAGGCCATCCCTTCCCTCCCCCCGTTGCTTCGCAGCTCCCCCCGTTCCGGGCGGAGCCCGGGGCGGAGCCCGGAGCGGAGCCCCGGCCGGAGAAGAGGTCGGCGCGGCGGACCGAGCGCCCGCCGGGCAGGGACGCCCGGGGCACGAGCAGGTTGAGCACGTCGACGATCGCGCCGGCGCTCCCCTTGAGCGGGGTCGCGGTGAGGTAGAGCGCGCGCAGCCCGAGCGTCTCGACGGCGTACTGGACGGCGAGCCCGTAGTTGTTCGGCTCGAGGACGTTGTAGGCGTTGTGGATCTCGTCGGCGATGACGTAGGCGCCGCGCAGGCCGTCGAGGAACGTCTCGCTCACCGCGACGTCGCCGGCCGCGACGGCGCGCCCGACGCGCGCCGCGAACTCGCCGGCCGCCGAGCCGGCCCCGGACTCGCGGGCGGCCCGGCGGTAGAGCGCCTGGACCGCGAAGCCGCGGGCGGCCCCGGCCCCGGTCACGGCGAACAGGCGCGAGGCGAACTCGCGGTAGCCGACGAACCGCAGGGTGCCCCCGCGGGCCGGGTCGGTCAGCCGGCGGCGCAGCACCGCGCGGAGGGTCGCCTGCGCGCGCCGCGCGGCGTCCCCGGCGGGCCCGCGCCGGGCGGCGGCCGCCCGCAGCCGGCGCGCCTCGGCCGCCTCGGCCGCCGAGACGAAGCCGAACTCCGGGCGCCCGAGCAGCTCGTCCTGGAACACCCGGCGGCTCGCCGGGAACCCGACGACGACGGCGCGGGGGTACTGGAGCCCGGCGGCCAGCGCCGCCGCCGTCTTCCCGACGCCGGTCCCCCAGCACACGAGGACCCGCGCGGCCGGGCCGTCCGGCCCGGCGTACGCCCGCAGCGCCTCCTGCGCCGGCGTCAGCGCGAACCAGGCGGGGGCCGGCGCGGCACCGTCCCCCTCTCCTTGGGTGTCCCCCGGCGGGCCGGACCGCAGCGCCCCGAACTCGCGCCGCCCCGCCAGGTCCCGCAGGAAGGCCGCCCGCTCCTCCGGCGAACGGCCGGTCGGCGGCGCCGGGTAGGCCATGCTATACCCCGGCTCTACGAGCCTGGTGCTCGCCTCACTCGCCCCAGTCTTACGAGTCGCGTCGTTTCGGCTCGCACGATCTCCACTGGCCTGGCAGGCCAGTTAGCAGATAGTTAGCGAAATGCTAGCAATCTGCTAATTGATCATTAATAATATGCTAGCCGATGGGATACGCCGTATCAACCACGCTAGCAGAATGTTAACATGATAGTAGTGATCTGCTAGCAGATCGCTAACAATATGTCAAGTGACTGATATGCTACTAGCTGATTCCAAACGCCAAGGCCGGCCAAAACGCGCGCGAGCTAACGCGCGCGAGCCGAAACGACGCCGCGGTTCCCCCGTCCGGGCGGAGCCCGGGGCGAGGCGAGCAGGCCGCCGTAGGCGGCCGGGGGGTCTACTTCCCGGCCCCGTTGATCTTCGCGACGAGCTCGGGGATGGACTTCTCGTCGCCCGCGCTCGGGCGCGAGACCCCGCGGTCGGCCGCCTTGAGGAGGCCCCCGCGGAACGGCCAGTAGGCCCGGTCGTAGAGGAACAGGGCGACGAGCGCGACAACGAGGAGCACGATGGCGATCGCCGTGGCGACGGGGTTCGCCGCGACCCAGCTCACGGCCCCGCCCCCGACCTTGCGGATCCCCCCCAGCATCCCGCCGGACGCGCCCGCAGACACGGCAGCTGCGGACTGCATGTCGTATACCCGGGGCGAAACGCACCAACAGGCGGGCTGGATCGCGGCCGCCCGCGTGGCCGGCTCGGGGGCCGGCCAACGTGGGTTGGCCCAAAACAAGGGCGTCAGCAATGGATGGGGAAGAGGCTGGCCGTCTAGAAGAGCTCGCCAGCGTCCGGGGTGGGCTGGGGGCCGACGGGGATGACGGGCGCCGGCACGGGCGGGGATTGCCCGTGCTTCGCGAGGGCCATCGCGATGGCCTTGTGCGAGCGCATCAGGCCGCGCATCGCCTCGGGGTCGTTCTGGGCCAGGAAGATCGCCTCATGGAGCGCGTCCTGCGAGATGGGGCCGTCGCACGGGATCTTGCTCGGGTCGCCCTCGAGCGCGGCCCACGTCACGCGCTCGCCGAGCGTCGCCTGCCCGTTGCTGACCGTGTCGAAGAACTGGTATGGGGCGGCCAGCCCGCCGCCGCCGTAGTTGTTGCGGTGGGTGCCGGCCTCCGTGAGGAAGTTGACCGAGCCGCTCTTGCCGCCGAAGAGCCAGACGCCGAGCTTCCAGATCATGACGATCACCACGATGATCGCGATCAGGTACGCGATCGCCGTGATCCAGGGGTGCTTGGCGGCGGAGCCCTCCGCCCACGCCTTCGGCTTCATGTACCACTCTGTCGCTGCGCTCGACATGGTTGCCTGGTATACCCCACATCAAAAGCCACGGGCGCCGGCCAGCCACGGGCTGGCCCGCGGCCGACCCGCCCCCGGCCCACCCGGCCCGCCCGGCCCGCCCCGGCCCGCCCCGGCCCGCCCCGGCCCGCCCTGGGCCCGGCACCGTTGGCCACCGTTGGCCCCCGTTGGCCACCGTTGGCCACCGTTGGCCACCGTTGGCCACCGTTGGCCCGGGCTATAGGCCGGTTTGAATCGCGCCCCCGGCGAATCATGGCGGCCAACACGCGGGCCGGCGCGCCAGCCGGGGCGGACGGGCTCGAGGCGCTGCGCGGGGCGGACCACCCGGCCGCGCGGGCCGTCGCGGTGCTCGCGGCCGAGTTCCTCCCGCGCCGGGGCTACGCCGTCGAGGGCGCCCCCCCGGACCCGCAGGCCGCGCTCGACGCGCTCGCCCGCGACGGGATCTTCCGACTCGAGGGGCGCGCCAGGGAGACGGGGGGCGGGAACGCTGCGGGCGGTGGGCCGGCGGGGGGCGGGCCGGAAGGCGAGGCGGGCGGCGAAGCAGGCGGCGAAGCGGGTGGAGCCCGGCGCGGTGAAGCGAGCGGCCGGCCGGGAGATCCCGAGCGAGGAGAGAGAGCGACTGGCGATCCGGGGGGCGATCGGGCGAGCCGAAGCGAGGCGAGGACGTCCCGCAGGGACGTCCGAGCGAGCGAGGCGAGCAGCGACGCCCGAAGGGCGTCGCGAACCCGGTTCGTCGCGCTCGTCCTCTCCCAGCGCGACCGGCCCGGGGCGCGCCCGGTCGCCGAGCTGCGCGCGGCGATCGCCCGCGAGCTCGCGGCGCGCGACCTCGCCGAGCTCGCGGTCGTCGACGAGGGGGAGCCGGGGCGCCCGCGCCAGCTCGCCGAGGCGTTCCGCGCCGAGGCCGAAGCGGCCGGGGCGGGCCCCGGCCCGGACCCCGCCGGGCGCGCCCCGTACGCCGGGCTCTACCCGTACCGGATGTTCGCGTTCGCCCTCCCGGACCACCGGCTCGTCCCCCGCCACGAGCTCGCGACCCCCGCCGAGCTCGAGGCGCTCCGCGCCGACGGGACGGACCCCGCCCGCCTGCCCGAGATCCGGGCGGCCGACCCCCAGGCGGTATGGCTCGGGGCGCGCCGCGGCCAGGTCGTGAAGCTAACCCGCGACTCCGAGCCGGCCGGGATCGCCGTCGCCTACCGGCGAGTCGTATAACCCCAGTCGGCCCTGCGGGCCTGGTGCTCGCCTCGCCCCGGGCTCCGCCCCGGGCTCCGCCCGGACGGGGGGAGCTGCGAAAGCAACGGGGGGCGGGCCTCACTCGCCTCGGCTCGCTCGCTCAATCCTTCGGGCCTCCCCTGCTCGCCTCGGGCTCTCTTCCCCCGTCCGGGCGGAGCCCGGTGCGACGGCTCGCCCGCTCAATCCTTCGGACCCCGCCTGGCCGTCGTATTTTGGCTGGCGCCGGGGTAGCCGCTGGCGACGAACCGGCGGGTCTGCTCGGCGTACAAGGGGTAGATCTCCACCTCCGGGCGCGCCCGCTCGACCCTGGCGAGCGCGTCGTCGAAGTTCAGCCCGAACCGCACGCAGAGGTACGCGACGCAGACCCTCCCCCCGTCCGGGCGGAGCCCGGAGCGGCTCTTGCCCTCCCAGCAGTGGACGCACACGATGCCGCCACCATCAACAGTCGCGGTGATCCAGCGGACGGCGGCCGGGAGGATCCGCGCGATGTCCTCTCCCGGGTCGTCGTCGGCCAGGCCCAGCTTCAGGTACTCGCGCCCCGGCCGGCCGCAGAGGTTGACCTCCCATTGCTTCGCGGCTCCCCCCGTTCCGGGCGGAGCCCGGGGCGACGTTGAGGACGTGGGTCACCGGCCGCATCGCCTCCTCGTCGAACGATCCCTCGAGGCTCGCGAGGTACAGCCCGGGGGCCACCGGCACCGCCATCGCGATTGGATCGCACCGGCCGCCAATTCAAAAAGTGCGGCCGGACCATGTCACCCGACAGTCCATATCGTCGCCGCGGTGTTAGCGGATCGCGCGGCCCCCAGGTCGGCCCCGCCGACGGTGAGCCAGCGCAGCTCGCGGAGGCCGGCCAGCGGGGCCCAGTCCGCGACGGGGCACCCGTCGACCTTGAGCGTGCGCAGCGGCATGGCCCCCAGTGGGCGCAGGTCGGCGACGCGCGTCCGGGACAGCACGAGCCGCTCGAGCGGGAGCGCCTCGATCCCGGCGACGCCCCCGAGGTCGGAGTTCTCGACGGCCAGCCAGCGCAGGCCGTGGCAGATCGCGAGCACCCGCAGGGCGTTCGGGCGCTGGAGCCCGGTACAGCTGGCGAGGGATAGCTGGCGAAGGTTCGAAATGCCCGTGATCGGCGCCAGGCACGCCGCAGTCGCACCATTTAAGGCGAACGCATAGAGCTTACGCAGATCGGCGAGCGGTTCGAGTTCCTGGCCGGCAACGACAGGATTTATGAGGGCGAGCCGCGTGAGCGTCTGGCTCCACGCCGCGCACATCGCAGCCAGCTGCGGCACGGTGGTGCCGTGATGGCAGAAATATGTCGGCGCGAACCACATGAACGATTCCGGCGCGAGCAGCGCGCTCTCGCCCAATTCAAGCTCGGCTATCTTGGTCATGGCAAACAGGCTTTTTCTACACCACCCCTCGTTGATGGTCCGGCTGAACTTCAGCGAACATCCTGCCGGCAGTAGGTGAAGATAGGGGAGCATTATGGCTTCCCCTGGTGCGATAGTTATCGTCCGTAGGCGCGGGCAGAAGACAAACCAGGCGACGGTCGCACACTTGGCGCCGATCCATACCTCTTCGAGCGTACGACAATACGTTGTCGCGATTACGCCCTCATGATCTGACAGCACTGTGAGCCGCGTTATGGGGGTCTCCGCGGCGATCCGGGCGAACCGTTTACAGGTCAGCCCGAATGCGCGCCAATTCACGATAGTGTGCAGGTTCTGGAGCACGAGCGCGAGGCACCCGTCGGCCAGGTCCAGCAGCCCGGGGCCCTTTGCCACGCCCCCGCCCGCCGATGGAACGGCGGGCGAAATGGCGGACGGGGTGGCGGATGTGGCCGCCCGGATCCCTGGCGCGCGGGATTCGGCCGGCTGGTCCATCGCGCGGGATAGGGCTCCGATCGGTTCAAAAGTGCGCCAGCATTATGGTGGGCTATGCCACGATTTTGACGGCGGCCGACGGGCCCAGGGCCGCGGCGACGGCGCCGGGGGCGCCGGGGCAGCCGGTGACGTCGAGATAGCGCAGCGTGCGGATCGCGGCGAGCGGCGCCCAGTCCCCGACCGGGCAGCCGGCCAGCCGGAGCCAGCGGAGCGGCATCTTGGCCAGCGGCCGGACGTCGCGCACCGCCGTCTCCCCGGCGTCTAGACGTTCGAGGGCCATCCCTGCGAGCCCCTCGAGCCCCTGGAGCTGGGTGCCCGAGACGTCCAGGGAGCGCAGCCGCGGGCACGTGGAGAGCACCCGCAGGCTGCCCGCCTTGACCAGCCCGGCGCAGCGGGGGATGCCGAGCGAGCAAAGCTTTGGCATGCCGGCGAGTGCCGCCAGATCCTCACGCGACACGCCGACCAGCTCGAGGGTCCGAAGATGGTCTAATGCTCCGATATCGCAGAGCCCATCCTTATCGGGGGAGTCGAGTCTCAAGAGTTCCAGCGTGGCGGCCTGCGTGGCGTAGAGCGCCGCCAGCTGCTCCGCGGTCGCCTTGCTGGCCCCGAGATCGGCGAGCCGCAGAAAGACCATCCACTCCCACTGGTCGCCGGTTTTGGCCCAGAGCCCCAACACTTTCAGTTGACAGGCCGCGGTGATAGCCGCGCCTAATCTCCGCGCGATCTCAGCGTCGCCGATAATCAGCCGGCGGATCGCCGGCATCTTCTCGAGGCGGGGCAATCGGACGGGCGGGGATGCCTTGTATTCGTCGGGGTTGGCCGGGGCCCATGTAGTGGCGACGGCACCCGATGGGATCGTGCGGTGCCACACCTGGTAATCGTCGAAAGCATGCGCGGCCGGTCGTTGGAACATAACATTCCGCAGGTGGTGGCACATCGCCAGCCATCCGGCGTCCGCGTGCCCGTTCGCGAACTCCACCGCCTCGAGGGAGCGGTGCTGGGTCAACGCGCGCCGTTCGTCCACGGGGGACGTGACGACCGCGCGGATCATGGGCGTGGCCGCGACGGTGTTGGCGAAACGCCGGCAGACCAGGCCGACCGCTCGCCACGTCTCGAACTGGCCAGCTGCCTGGACAACCATCTTCAGGCAATCGGCCGAAAGCTTGCCAAAGTAATCCAGCGCGCCCGTGGCGCCCGTGGCCGGCGCGCTCGTGGCGCCCATGGCCGGCGCGCCCGTTGCGCCCGTGGCCGGCGCGCCCGTGGCGCCCGTGGCCGGCGCGCCCGTGGCCGGCGCGCCGTCGGGGGAGGCGGTGCCCGCGCGGCCGCCAGCTGCTACCTTTGGATGAGCGTTCGGCTCCATCGATCCCGTGTCTGACAGGGCCCGGCCAATTTCATTTTCAGCGGCCCAAAACCGAGTCCGGCGCCTGGACCGCGGCACCAGCCCGGAAGCCGCTAGGCGGCCCCCCCCCCCCGTTCAGGCCGCCGCAGGCGTCCGAGCGGAGCCCGGGTGGTAGAACGCGGGCCCGTCCGGCCCGGCCGGGGGCGGGAGCGGGCCGGAGCGGAACGGCCCGCGGCAGAGCTCGGCGGCGAGCTCGCCGACCGGGGCCGCGTCGAGCTGGGCGGCGAGGCCCTCGAACTCGCGGGCCCCCCAGGCCGCGGCGGCCGCGAGGACGGCGCGCGGGGCCGGCCCCCCCTCGGGGACGCCGAGCTCGACGACGAGCTCCCCCTTGTCGCGGACCGTCTGTTGCGAGCCGTAGGCGAGGTCGGCGAGGCGCGCGGCGGCCCACACGAGCGGGACGCCGAGCGTCGCCGTCTCCCCCCGCGCGTGGAGCTCGGCGCGGCGGACCGGGGGGCGCCCGCCCGGCCCGGGCTGGCCCGGGTCCTCGGCGACGCGGAAGTCGCCCGCCCGGGCTCCGCCCGGATGGGGGGACGGGACAAGCCCGAGCTCGGCCGCCCGGAAGCGCGCGGCGAGCTCGCGGGCGCGGCGGGCCAGGACGCGGCGCACCGCGTCGGGGTCCGGGGGGCACGCCGGCGCCCGCCCGGCGACGGCGTGGACCGCCGCGCGGCGCGCCCCCGGCGCCGTCATCGCGGGCTCGAGGCCCGCGTCGTCCGCGGACGGGGCGCCGAGCGGGCGGGTGTCGCCCGGCGCGGCCTCGGCCAGGTCGAGCGGGACGCAGCGGCAGCGCGCGTCCGCGCAGCCGGCCGCCGCCTCGTGGGCCGGGCGCCACTCGACCGCGATCCCGCGGACGGCGATCGCCCGGCCCGGCTGGAGCAGCGCGACCTGGAGCCCGCCGTTCGCGAGCGGGCGCCCGTCCGGCAGGCGCACGGCCCGCGCCGCCGGCCACGGCCCGTGCTCGCCGTCCGCGTCCGGGTCGCCGGCGCGCTCGGGGCGCAGGTCGCCGGACAGGACGACGAGCTCGCGGTCGGCCGCCAGCTCGGCCCTTCGGGCCTGCTCGCCCTGGGCTCCGCCCAGACGGGGGGAGGGGGCGCGTCGGCTCGCCTCGCCCTGGGCTCCGCCCAGACGGGGGGAGGGGGCGCGTCGACTCGCCTCGGCTCCGCCCCCGGCCCCGGCCCCGGCCCCCGCCTGGGCTCCGCCCCCCGTTCCGGCTGCCCCTCCCCCCGTCCGGGCGGAGCCCGGGGCGGAGCCCGGGGCGGAGCCCGGAACAGCGACCCGGGCGACGGCCACGAGCTCGAGGCGGACCCCGGCGGTGTCCGCCGGCAGCAGGGCGCAGTTCAGCGGGATCTGCTCAATGTTGTTCGACACGTTCTCCGGGATCATGTACGGGTCCGTCAGCGTCTCCGGCAGCGGGGCGACCAGCGTCGCGACCATCGCCTCGTCCGAGAGGGCGCGGCGCAGCGCGTTCGCCAGCGCCGTCGGCCAGTTCTCCACGACGAGCCGGTAGTCCGCCGTGCGGAGCGGGCACAACTCAGCACTCGCTTCGCTCGTGCTGCGCACCTCGTCTCGCCCCAGTCTTACGAGTCGCGTCGCTTCGGTGCGCTCGCTCGATTCTCTGCGCGGACCTCCGCTCGCGTCCCCCGCTCGCGTCCCGCCCCAGGTCAGCGGGCCGAGGTCGTTCACCATCCCGCTGGCAGCTCCGCCGACCGCGCCCCGGTCGACGGGGCCGCCGGCCGATACGTTGGCAGAATCGTGGGCGTCATCTGTCATCGATTTGGCCATCGTCTCAGCCCAGGCGAGCGCCTCCCGGGGGATGAGCCCGACGGCCGCGGCGCGCTGGAGGTCGACCGGGCCGCGCGCGATGGCCGTCGCGCGGATCGCGCAGCCGCCCGGCCCGACGAACGGGGGCGGCGGGTCGAAGCGCACGCGCAGCTCGACGAGGCGCCCGGCCGGGAGCTGGGATTCCATGGCGTGCTCGATCGGGGCGCCCGCCTATTCAAAACCAGTTAGGCCCCCGCACCCTCTCCTACGGCGGCCGGCCGAGCGGCCAGCCCGCCGGGGCGGCCACGACCAGGACGCCGCGGGCCGCGAGCGCGGCGAGCGCGTCGTCCCAGGCCGCCGGCCACTCCCCCCCGGGGGCGCCATCGAGCGCGACGACGAGCGTGCGCAGCGCGGGCAGCCGGGTGAAGACGGCCGGCGACGACGAGCGGCCGCGCCCGGTGAGGCGGACCGCGAGCCACTCGAGCGCCGGCTGGTCGGCGAGCCAGCCGAAGTGCCGCACCCCGGCGCCCGCGACGTCGAGCGCGCGCAGCTGCCGGCACGCCGCGAGCGCCCGGAGCTGCCAGTGCCCGCCCCCGAGCACCAGGCGCCCGAGCGTCGCGGCCGGCGAAACCGGCGCGCCGGCCGGCGAAACCGGCGCGCCGGCCGGCGAAACCGGCGCGCCGGCCGGCGAGACCGGCGCGCCGGCCGGCGAAACCGGCGCGCCGGCCAGCGGCGCGAGGTCGCGCTGGGCGACCTCGGCGCCGCGCAGGTCGAGGTCGCGCAGCGGCATCCGGGCGACGAACGCGAGCGACCGCAGCTGGCAGCCGGGCAGCGCGAGCCGCGCGAGCGCGAGCCCGGCGAGCCCCCCCTCGTCCCCGATCGCCTGGCCGACGATCTCGAGGTCGCGCAGCGCGGCGAGCCCGGCGAGCGGAGCGACCGACGCGCGCGCGCCGGCCGGCCCCACGCACGCGCCGGCCGGCCCCACGCACGCGCCGGCCGGCCCCACGCACGCCCCGCCCCACGCGCACCGGTACAGAGACAGCCGCTCGAGGCGCGGCAGCCGGCCGACCGGCCCGAGGTCGTTGAATGCGACCAGGCGCAGCTCGAGGCAGCGCAGCGCGGCGAGGCCCGGCAGCGCGGCGACGTCCAGCCGGCGGATCGTCCAGCAGCCCATCGGGGCGAGCATCGGCGGCCCGATCGCCAGGCGCTCCAGCGTCGCCCCCTGCGACGCGCCGAGCGCCGCGAGCCAGCCGGGCGGGGCGTCGCTCGCCTCGAACCGCTCGAGGGCGGCCCGGGCCGCCCACTCCAGCCGCCCGGGCACCGGCCGGTCGTCGAGGTCCAGCCGAAAGCTCCGCAGCGCGAGGCCCGTCCCGGGTGGCGGGCTGGATAGCGGGTCGGATGGCGGGCCAGGGGGCGGGTCGGATGGCGGGCCGGGGGGCGGGCCGGATGGCGGGCCGAGCTGCTCGTCGAGCCGGGCGGCGACGGCCCAGCTCGACACGTCGAGCCCGGTCAGCGAGCGGGCGAGCGGGATCGCGACGGCCGGGCAGCCGGCCACAAACCGCGCGGCCCGCAGCCCGGGGCAGCAGGCGGCGCGGCGGGCGTCGTCCGCCGTTCGGACCTCGACGCGGACCTGCGGCGTCGCGGCGGCGAGGCGCGCGAGCCGGCGGCAGACGAGCCCGGCCGCCCGCCAGTCGGCCGGGCGCTCGAGCGCCTGGAGCACGAGGACGAGGCAGTCGTCCACCAGCGCGTCGAGTTCGCCCGCCTCCGGCTCGCCCGACGCGACGCGCGTCGCGGTGGCTCGTGTCTCAGCGGCTCGTGTCTCGGCCCCTCTCGAATCCGATCCGGGCGGCAGGCCAGCCGGCTCCATGCTGCCGGTGGTCAACAACGGTCCAGCCGGTCAGCAGATCAGACCGCCGGCTGTTCAAAAGCGCCGCCCATCGTCGACGGTCATCCGGCCGGGCCGTTTTCCTCGGCCGGGCCGTTTTCCTCGAGCGGGCAGTCGAGCAGCATGTCGGCTGTGGTCGTCAGCGAGCCGGCGACCGCGCGGAGGTGGGCCGCCGCGGCCGGCGAAGCGAGCGCCGCGAACAGGCGCCGCGCCTGCGCCAGGCGGGCGGCCGGGTCGCCGTCGCCCGGCTCGAAGGCGAGGACATGGTTCTCCGCCACGACGATCGGGGCCCCATCCTCGCCGCGCGGCTGTCCTGCTGAGATCAGCGGGTCGTCCGCTTGGAGCAGCGCGACCGCGAGGCGCGCGGCCCGCGCCGCGCCGGTCGTGCGTGCCGCGAGCACGCACGGAAGGCGCAGCGGGCGCACGCGCGCGACGTCGGTGAGCCGGACGTACTGCCGCTCCCGCGCGTGACCGCGCGCCACCGGCACGAGCCGGCCGTCGACGGCGGGCGGGGATATCAGGTTGGCGCCGAGCACTACGAGCGCGAGGCCGGGGGCGGGGGCCGCCGCGAGCGCGGCGCGGTGCTGGTTCCAGACGAGCGGCCCGGTCCGCGCGGCCACCCCGAGCGACCGGATTGTCGCACCGCCTCGTTGCGCGGCAGCTTCGACGAACGCCCCGGCGGCCGTGACGTGCCCGCGGGGCACAGGAGGAGGGGGGCTGGCGAGGCGGCGCAGCGCGAGGACGACGACATCGACGTTCGCGCCGTCCGGGTCGAAGCGCCCGCCGGAGTCGGCCGCCAGCACGTCGCAGAGCTCGGCGGCGTGGGCGCGGAACGCGCGCCCGGCCGCGTTCGCGCGCACCCCGGCCGGGAGGACGAGGACGGCGATGCCGCCGGGCGCGAGCAGGTCGACGCAGCGCCAGGCGAACGCGTGGTAGAGGTTCGACCGGCCGGCCAGCGCGGCCGGGTAAGCGCGACGATACTCGTCGCCCTGGGCTCCGCCCAGACGGGGGGAGGGGAGGGCAAGCCGCGTCTCGACGTATGGCGGGTTCGCGACGACGAGCGCGTAGCGCCGCCCGTCGTCCGGCGCGAGCAGGAAGTCCGCCTCGACCACGCCCGGGCCCGGGCCGCCGGCCGGAAACGTCGCCCGGCGCCGCAGGACGGCGGCGAGCGGGGGGTCGATCTCGTACGCGCGGAACGCCTCGCTCGGCCAGCCGCGGCGCTCGGCCGCGCCGAGCAGCTCGCCGGTCCCGGCGGCCGGCTCGAGCGCGCACGGGAAGACGTGCCGCGCGCCCGCCGGCGCGATGTCGAACGGCGGGATGTATCGCGAGACGATGTCCTGGATGCGGCGCGGGGTGAAGAACTGGCCGAGGCGGGCGCGGCGCTGCGGGTCGAGCGCCGCGGCGGCCAGCGCCGTCTCGGGGGCGAGCTGGGGCCGACCATCGGCCCGGCGGGTCATGGCCCGAGCTCTGTGGCCCGTCTTGACAGTAGTAGATACGCCGGTGTCCATCTGATCGAGACGCCGGGCTGATCTAACCCGGCCATGCCACTTTTGAAGACACCGCTGGCGGTATCATGGCGTCCGCTTCACAGCCTGCCAGCCAGGCAATGGAAAACGGGCCAGTCGCCGGGGCGGCCCCCGTGGCCTCCGCCACGCTCGCGCCCCCTACGGCCCCGCCGGTTGATGGTGCGCGGTTGGCCAGCGGCTGGGTCGCCGAGGCCGTCGCGAGCGACCGCGAGGCGCTCGGCGTGGCGCTCGAGCCGATCCTGCTGTCCCACGCCGGCCGCCTCGAGGCGCAGCTGCGCGAGCGCTTTGCCCGCCTCGTCACCGACCAGGAGAACCGCAGCCTGTTCACGCCGGGGTTTCTTGCTTTCACTCCTGATGAAACGGCTAGATCTTGCTCTGGCGAAGATTGGAAAAAGGAACAACAGCGTCTCAGTCGATTTCGGATCAACCGCATGCTTCGGGACCTGACGGTTGCGGAGATATTCAATGGGGAATCCTACCACGATCTACGGCAATGGTTGACCGCGGGAAGTACACCGAATTATCCGCTCCCGATCGGTGTTGAGCTCGTTAATCAGGACGTCTTCCGTCCCGAGTATCCTCTCCGCGCAGAACGCCCATCCATTTCGCGCGACAGCCTACAGAGTGGTGACTTCCAGTTCGCGCTTTCGCCGATCGCTCCTCTTGGAGAAAATGAGTTTACTGCCGTGATTGCGGCTGGCTTCGGCCGGCATAGCATCCCCCTCGAAGAATGCCGCGCTTGGCTCTCGCGCGGAGAAACTATCATATCCTACCGCGAGTTCGTGGGCCGCAACAGGGAATCGATATGTGTTACCAACATGGGCCGTGTCAGACAGATCGGACGAGATGGGCAGCCGAGCCGTGATCTTGTGCCACCGGGCCGGATTCTGCCAGATCGTGAACTCCTCTGGATCAAATTGGTTACTGACGGGTCGGTCAAGCACACTGCAGCCGCGTGCCTATTCGCTCAGCGCTCATGGGTCCAGCGCGTCGGGCCGGCGGCGGCCAGGGCGTTCGAGGACCAGCAGAAGCTCGGGGCGTCAATTGCGCGGGCAGACCAGGCCGAGCGCACGGCGGCCGATCAGCAGAAGAAGATCCAGGCGCTGCTCAAGGAGCGCGCCGATGTGCTGGCAGCAAACGCACAGCTGCGGGAGCAGCTCGGTGATGCGCGCATCGATCTCGGCGAGTCGCAGGACGAGGTTGCCACACTCAAGAAGCGCCTGCGCGACTCGCGGGTCGCCGAGACGACAATCGGGCAGCTGCGCACCGAGCTCGAGGAGAAGACCAGGGCCCTGGCGGAGGCCGCGCAGATGATCGAGCTGCTCCACGTCGCCGAGCAGCATACCAGCACGGTCATGATCGCGGCGACGGCTGCGGCCGTGGTGGCTGGCCCGGCGCCTCCCGTCGGGCCACCGGCGTGAGCCAGATGCCGCGGTAGCTTTTGAACGGCGCCGCAACACAATCCGGAACCATGGCAGATCAATCAGTTTCCTCACCAATAGCCGTTAACTGCTCTGCGGATGTGGCAACTCCTGCCTCGCCAGCTTCGGCAGCCGGTCCTGCCGCGTGGGTTGCCGAAGCATTAGCGAACGAGCGCAGAGAGATAACACAGGCCTTTGCCGCAGTCCTGGGCAGGCGCCAAGAGCAGCTCGAGGCGCGGTTGCGCGAACGGTACGTCGACGCCGTGACTACCGAGGAAGGGCGTGGGCAGTTTACACCCGGCTTCCTTGAGATCCCAGATGGTGGAATCGGTTCAGAGCGCAATCCAGAGCAACGGGCAGCCAAACAGCGCACAATCATTCTCAGGCTGGTGGCTGAGACGCGTCGCGTCACAGGTCAAGATCTTAGTGATCTGGCCGCATGGCACCTGCGGCACCAGGAGGTCAGCCTCGACGCGATTCGCAGCGGGGCCACGGCGGCCGAAGATCAGAAACATCGGGCTATTCCGCCGATCGTTCCGCCGCACAGCGATCCGCTCGTATTCGAATGGGCGGCGATGTATCCCGATGGACCAGGGCGCTACCCGGCGCTGTATTCGATGCCATGGTTCTGTTTCAGGCCGATGCTCTGCTCCGGAATCGGCGACGATATTTCTCTGTACGCTGGTCTACGGCACCGGATTGATCCCCTCTTGCGCACAGGCGAATGGCTGATCGCGCTGCGCGGGTTCGGTGATACGCATGTCGGAATGACCAGTTTCGGCACCGCTCTGTGGATGTGGCGAGGCGAGGGGACCGCTGAACGACTCGCCGACGGTACTCGCGCGCTGCCCGACGATACGTTGGTCTGGCTGAGCGCGTTGATCGGCCACCTGGCGGGCGGCTCGTCTTCGAGCGACCCGCCCGATCGACGCCTGATCATCCACATCTGCCGGTTTGCTCAACGTTCCTGGATCCAGCGCGTCGGACCGGCGGCGGCCAGGGCGTTCGAGGACCAGCAGAAGCTCGGGGCGGCCGTCGCGCGGGCCGAGCGGGCCGAGCGCCTGGCGGAGGACCGGCTCAGGGAGATCCAGACGGTGCGCAAGGAGCGCGGCGACGCGCTGGCGACGGCCGCGCAGCTGCGGGAGGAGCTCGCCGATATGCGGATCGACCTCGGCGAGGAGCGGGACGAGGCGGCCGCGCTCAAGAAGCGCCTGCGCGACGCGCGCGTGGCCGAGGCGACGATCGAGCGGCTGCGCGCGGAGCTCGAGGAGAGGGGCAAGCAGCTCGAGGCGCAGACCAGGGCGCTCGCCACGGCCCAGCAGACGATCGAGCTGCTCCACGTGGCCGAGCAGCACACCAGCGCTGCCGCGGTTTCGGCCACTGCCGCGGCCATCGCGGCCGGCCCCGCTCCGCCCCCGGCGTGAATTGGCGCCGGCCGGCCGCTGCCGCTTTTGAATCCCCCGGAACCGTCATCCACCCGCAGCGTCGGCCGGCACAGCAAAATGTCGTCTTTGTTTCCAGGGGCCCCGTCGGCGACGTTCGGGTTCCTGGGGAGTGGGCTGGCGGCCGCGCCAGCCACCGCGCCGGCTGGTGCGACGACTGGCGCGCCAACTGCTACGTCCATCTTCGCGCAAGCAGCCGCGCCAGCTGCCGCACCAGCAGCCGCGCCCCGCGTCGCCGCCCTCCGGCAGGACAGGCGCGACGCGGTGCGCCTGGGGCGGGCCTACCGGGTCGGGCGCGCCAGCCCGACCGCCGCCGACTGGGGCGGGTACGCCCGGCTGGCGGCGGCCGTGTCGGCGGCCGGCGCCGCGGCAGGCACCCGGCGGAAGAGACTCGAGGAGGCCCGCGCCGCCCTCGAGCTCCGGACGCTCCGCGACGAGCGCGCCCGGACCGCCGCGCTGAACGCCCGGGACGCCGCCGTCGACGCGGAGCGAGTCGAGCGCTCCGGCGTGGAGGCGCTCGAGCTCAAATACTTCCGGGAGGCGCGCGCGGCCCTGGCGGCCGCCGTGCTGATGGTGGCGCTCCTGCCTCTGGCCCGCCGTCATGCCGGGCGAGCCCCTGGACTTCTGCCCGTAGCGGGGATAGTCCGGCTGCCCGTCCAGGCTCAGGCCATGCGGGCCGGCGCGACGGCCTCCCGCCTCCCGGCCGCGCTGGAACCCTCCCAAAACCCGCCGGAGGTGGGGCTTTTCGCCTCCATCCCTATGGCCAGACTTGAGGCTGAGCCTATAAATAATTTCCCGATAGTTTCGGCGGGGACCGGGTCTCCCATCCTCTTGGCGGAGGGCCGCGAGGTGAAATTGGAGAACGGTTCCGGCATAGTGTTCCAGACGGGCGGTGGCGTATTCACGCTTGAAAGGCGCGCTGTCACCCCGGAAGACATTTTTGAACGGAGAGTAATTTAACGGAAAGGAAAGACAGGAGGCCTTATGAAAACAATTAAACTCGCGATAGTGTGCGCGGCGGTCCTGGCGGCAGCGCCGGCGGCCCTGCGCGCGACCGAACTGAGCGCGGCCGGGACGCCCGGGGTATCTACAGGGACCGCTGTGGGTACGGCGGAGGTTGCTCCGGAGCCCCAGGCTCCCCGGACGGTGGGCCTGGTGCGCGGCTACCGGGGAACCACTCTCCCGGTGGGCGGAGACCAGCTCCTTTATCTCAAGAAAGGGGA
>Ga0172379_10005176_pt1 | contig 18448 bp, 22 predicted proteins | sample GrowelOW334metaG_FD_119756 | JGI IMG/M metagenome (GOLD analysis project Ga0172379, IMG submission 119756) | Groundwater microbial communities from an aquifer near a municipal landfill in Southern Ontario, Canada - Groundwater well OW334 metaG | ecosystem: Environmental > Aquatic > Deep...
CCGCAGGAGAAGCATTCGACAAAGCCGCCAGACTTATGGGCCTTCCTTATCCCGGAGGTCCGGAAGTGGAAAGATCAGCAAGCAAAGGAGATCCGAAAGCCATCAATTTCCCCCGCCCGATGCTCGATCAGAAAAATTACGATCTGAGTTTCGCCGGCCTGAAGACCGCCCTCCTTTATCACATCAAAGGCGGACACAAAGCCGACTGGAAGGAATTCAATAAAGGACAGGTCGCGAAACCGGAAGATATAAATAATATCGCCGCCAGTTTTCAGGCAGCGGTCATCGACTGCCTAGTCGGAAAAACTATGAAAGCGACCCGGGAGTTCAAAGCCAGGTCAGTTATCCTCTGCGGCGGAGTTGCGGCTAACAATGCTTTGCGTACAACGCTGAAAAATAAGACCGACGAAGCCGAGATTTCCCTCTTCGCCCCGGGCATGAAATTCAATACCGATAATGCCGCAATGATCGCCGCCGCTTCATATATAGAAAGTTTGTCCGGAAAGAAGCGCCGCGTATCGGCAAAAGGAAATTTGGGAATATAGGGCGACGCTCATTATTGCTGGATTTTTAGCCTAAAATCGGGCTAGAATGCCAATATATGGATACGCGATACGACCACCTGAAGCTGGAGCCCATTACGGAAGCCGCATGGGAAGAATCAGGCCTTTTCAATCCCGACAATCTTCACGCGAAAGGAAAGCCTTTCACGATAATAATGCCGCCGCCGAATGCGAACGGATCTTTGCATATCGGACACGCCCTCTTTGTGACTATCCAGGACATTATGATCCGCTATCAGCGCATGAAAGGACGCAAAACCCTCTGGCTTCCCGGAGCTGATCACGCCGGTTTTGAAACTCAAGTTGTTTACAATAAAAAACTCGAGAAAGAAGGCCGCTCTTTTTGGGAGATGCCCAAAGGTCAGCTGTACCAGGAAATAAAAGAATTCACCCTGACGAATAAGAAATATATGGAAGGTCAGCTGAAAAAGCTGGGCGCGAGCTGCGACTGGTCCAGGGAAAAATTCACCCTCGACGAAGACATCAAAGAAGTCGTCTACGGAACATTCAGAAAGCTTTACGAAGATAAGCTCGTCTATCGCGCGGAACGTCCGGTCAACTGGTGCGTAAAACATCAGACCACCCTCTCCGACCTCGAGATTAAACACGAGGAGCGCATCGATAAACTTTATTACATCAGATATATGGTCGCGGAAAGCGACGAATTCATCGAGGTCGCAACCACCAGACCCGAAACTATTCCCGCCGATATCGCCGTCGCCGTCCATCCGAAATCCAAATGGAGCAGATTCATCGGTAAAAAAGTTTTGAATCCGATGACGGGAAACGAGCTTCCGGTTGTCGCCGACCTGGCAGTTGAGCTCGACTTCGGAACCGGCGCGCTGAAGATCACTCCCTACCACGATTCCGTAGACTTCTCGATCTGGAACGCCCACAAATCGGAAATACCGGGAGATCCGATATCCGTCATCGACCGCTACGGAAAACTCACCGTAGAATCGGGAGCTGAGCTCGCAGGACTTAAGGTCAAGGAAGCGCGCGAAAAAGCGGCTGAAATCCTGAGCGAAAAATTCTCCCGTGATCCCGAAGACTATAACCATCAGGTTGCCGTCTGTTATAAATGCGGATCGACCATCGAGCCCCGCGTCATGATGCAGTGGTTCGTCAAAATGACCGAGAAGCCGAAGGGAAAGAACAGAAGATCTCTGAGAGACCTCGCCGTTCAGGCCGTGAAGTCGAAGAAAATAAAATTCGTTCCCGTCCGCTTCGAAAAAGAATTCATGCGCTGGATGAACGAGCTTCGCGATTGGAATATCTCACGCCAGATAGTCTGGGGCATCAGGATCCCCGTATGGTATTGCGATGAACAGAAAAACGACGCCTGCCGCAAAGTGGACGGCATAGTGATAAGCGACGAACATCCGAACAATTGCTCCCACTGCGGATCACATAACCTGAGAGCCGAAGAAGACGTTTTTGATACCTGGTTCTCTTCCGGACAATGGCCTTTCGCCACTCTTATGTCCAAAACAGGAGACTTCAAAAAGTTCTATCCGACGGATGTTATGGAGACAGGCTGGGACATTCTCTTCTTCTGGGTCGCCCGCATGATGATGTTCGGACTCTACCGCACGGGAAAAATTCCGTTCAAGACCGTTTATCTTCACGGACTCGTCCGCGACAAGGACAAACAGAAGATGTCTAAATCCAAAGGCAATGTCGTGAACCCCCTGGAAGTGGCCGAAGTTTACGGAACGGATGCCGTCCGCATGTCACTTGTCGTCGGATCCACCGCCGGGAACGACCCCATCATCTCCGAAGACAAGATCCGCGGATACAGGAATTTCACGACGAAGATCTGGAATGCCGCCCGATTCGTCCTTATGGATTATAAGAAGTCCGGAGTTAGGCCTAAATTCACCGCCCGGGACAGAAAGAACATCCGGGACATGGAATCCGCGAAAAATAAAGTAGCGCGCTACATAGACAGATACGACTTCAATCACGCCGCCGAAACCGCCTATCACTATTTCTGGCACACTTTCGCCGATGTGGTGATCGAGGAATCAAAATCAAGGATCAAGCCGGAAGTCAGGGAAAGCCTGTCCGAAAATGAATCCGAAAAAACGGACTCACCTCTCCGAGTATTTAATGAGGCGGATGCCGCCGCAGCTCAAGAAACCCTTCTGAAGATCCTCGTGGAATCACTTAAGATGCTTCATCCTTTCATGCCCTTCGTCACTGAAGAGATATGGAAGAATATTCCGGAAGAGGCCAAGAAAAGAGACCTTCTCCTGGTGGAACCATGGTGATCCCCTACGCCATTCCGTCGGCTATATTCATCGGACTGGCCCTCAGCTCGATATGGCTCGTGTTCTTCCTTCTTGAAGATAAGGATAAGCCCGAACCGAAACTGCTCATTACGAAGACCTTCATCATCGGAATGATCTCGGCCCTGGCGGCCGCGGCGATCGAAAAGATATTCGGACTGCTTTGCGTGAATCTCGGACTCTCCGATTATTCATTATTCTCACTTTCGGGAAATGCGTTCATAGAGGAATTCATCAAGTTCGTCGTGGTCTTCGTCTTCATCTCGGCTTCGAAATATTTCGACGAACCGGTGGACCGCATGATCTATATGATCGCCGCGGCCCTCGGATTCGCCACCGTCGAAAACTTTTTCTTCCTGTCGAACGCCGCCTCCGTGACGGAGCTCGCCGGACTCTCGATACTCAGATTTGTCGGAGCGACCCTCATGCACGCCCTGGCTTCGGGAGTTCTCGGATATATGTGGGCCCGAAAAAAGATCATCTTCGGACTCATCGTCGCCACGACGATACACACGGCTTTCAATTATCTCGTCCTCGAAAAAGGACCGGAACTGTGGCCGACGGGATTTCTGCTGCTCATTGCATTTATCCTCTTCTACGAATTTGATAGAATAAAGAAGTACTACTATGAAAGGAAAAAACGTTGAAGAACAAAAAGATTTTCTCCAGGAGGAAAGCGAAGGACAGCTCACCATCGACGTCTATCAGACGGATGAGGAGATAGTTGTCGAGTCGACCGTGGCGGGAGTCGAGCCCGATGATATCGATATCGATATCTCGAGCGAGTCGGTCACGATCAGAGGAGAACGAAGCAAGGCGGAAACCGTCTCTGAAGAGAATTATCTCTATCAGGAATGTTATTGGGGAAAATTCTCCCGATCCATCATCCTTCCTCAGGAAGTCGATCCGGATAAAGCCAAGGCTGAATTCAAGAACGGAATACTCCGCATTCGCCTCCCTAAGATCTCAAGGGGAAAGATGCGTAAACTGAAAGTTAAGTCGAGCGAATAATATCGACCATGTATGAAAAAAGCGGCCACTCTTCGGAGTTCGGCCGCTTTTAATGTTGATCTGTCATCTGCATCTCTCCCTCACGCGATAATTTTAGCCATCTCCCTGATATATCCGGAAAGAATTCCTTCACTTAATCCCGATTCGACTATATCGTCGAATTTTTTATATACCAGATCGGCATACTCCTTCTTCTTGTCGGGATCATTGGAACATTCTCCCAATCGGAATTCTATGGCGAATCCCAGCATGTCTCTTATCTGGGTCGCTATTTTCGGATCCGTTCTTTCGTATTTCCCGGCTATCTCCGAAGCCTTTTCTTTAGCGCGAGCTGCAAGCCCACTGAGATGAGCGCTGTGTACCATATCGCATCGATCCTCCTTCCTTTTTTGATTGATAATGAACTTCTAAAAAATTAGCTGATTATAATAATAAAAAAGAGCCATGTCTATCCGGCTCTTCATCAGCATCCGACTGACCTCTTATTTCTTCATTCTTATTCCGATGAAGGCGCCTCCGGTCGGAATATCCTTTACCAGCCTGACATTGAAGATCCCTCTCTCGGTCTCTATTGGGATTATATCTCCCTCTTTGCCATGTTCATATGAGCTGACTATGTCCTGAACGGTAGAAACAGAGATGCCGTTCACCTTTATGATGACATCACCCTGTCTCAGGCCCGCGGATCGCCCATCTGAATTTTCCTCGAAACTTTCAATGATAAGCATTTTAATTTAAAACTTGATTGTTTTAATTAAACCGAAGCACGGTACTAAAAGCAATAAGGTTATTAATTACGATTTTAGAGGAGGCAAGGTCGTGATCCCGCCTACCTTATTTTACAAAACCCCGTTGAGGGGTTTTTATATTGTGCCCGGGGCGGTCTAGACCTATTTGAAAATGTACTCGTTTTCAAGGATAGGGTCGTGATACCGCCCTACCCTATCCTTTAAAACCCTATTACTATGGGGTTTTAAAATATGTGCCCGGGGCGGTCTAGGTTTATCTGGAAACGTACTCGTTTTCAGAAATAAGACCGTGATCCCGCCTACCTTTTAATACCTCCACGAAAGTGGAGGTATTATATTGTGCCCGGGGCGGGAGTCGAACCCACACGCCCTTTACGGACAGGAGATTTTAAGTCTCCATTGTCTACCATTCCAACACCCGGGCTGACAAAACTGAGTATATCTTTTTTTTCGTCTCTTACAAACCCGCAGCTCCTACGGTAAATTGCTAATACTTTTACGAGGCTGTCCAAAAGTGTTAGCAATTTACCGAAAAATAAAAACCGCCTTTAGGGCGGCTATTCCGTTACTGCTGAATAATACGATTAAGATATCTTATTGATACCCTCTTCCTTATATCCTCTGTTCTTAAACGTCTCGGGATCTTAAGCACATCGCAAGTTTCTCTGAAAATTTGATCGGCAGTCTTTCCGTCCTTGTTCTGCCTCGCGAACTCCTCATAAAACGAATCGTTAAAATAAAAAAGTCTGATTATCAGTCTTTTGCCGACAAGATAAATTAAGGTTAGAGAAAACAATACCGTAAGCAATAACCAGAATCCCACCTCAAACGGCAGAAAAAGACTCGAGAGCTCAACCAGACAAGTGAGGACCAAGGCGACGGCAAGCGAAACAAGTAAGTACGCTAAAACCAGATTAAATATCCTTCTGAAAGTCATACTGATTCCCCCTTATTAAATTGTTAAATTTAAACTTTCAGAAAAATATCACTTAATTGACTTATTGTCAATTAACAGATCTGAGGCCTGGGTGAGAATCGAACTCACGCATAAGGGTTTTGCAGACCCTTGCCTTACCACTTGGCAACCAGGCCGTATTTTTATTTACCGACGAATAGAATTATATCAGGAGCGCGAAAATACGGAAAAGGACTACATACCTTCCCCCATCGTTATCCTCTCGATATTGGCCGACTTCTCCGGTCCGCCGTCATATTCGAAATATATCTGGGGCACGACGCGCATCTTCAGCCTCCTGAAAAGAATGGTCTGCAGTTCTCCGCGCATGGCCTTAAGAGCGTTCATTGCCTCATCCTTACGCTCGGAAGGCAGAACGCTCACGAATACCGCAGCTCTATCCATTTCCCCCGAAAGCTCGACCTTGGTTACCGTCAGAAGAAGTCCGGCAGGAATGTCGACTTCTTTCTGTATCGCCGCGGTCACCTCATTTCTTATGAGACTATTTAGCTGTTGTTTGCGAAAGCTCATCTCCTATCTTTATTGTTGCCATCGAATCGAACATCATTCCGCACTCGCTCCCGGCGGTGACTTCCTTAGCATCCACTTTGCCGACTTGAAGATTGACTATCTTTCCGTCTCCGAGAAGTATTCCCTTTCTTCTGATCTCAACCTTCTTACCCATCTTGATCGAGCCCTCGATGACCCTTCCTCCGATTATCTGCTTATCCTCTCTCTTTCCGAATATTCCGAGTATCTCCAGTCGTCCCATTACCTCGGGAACAGCATGCTCTTCGATATATTCATCAACCGACTTTATGAGCTCGTAGATTATATCCGAAGAGAAGATGACCACACTGCGTTCTTTGGCGAATACTTCAACTCCCTTATTTCCGAACTTGGAACGGAAAGAAACTATCACGGCATTCGAAGCGGAAGCTGATTTGATGTCTCCGTCATTTATATCTCCGGAAGAAGCATCGAGTACCCTCACCTTTCCTTCCATCACATCGCGAAGAACTTCGAGTGATCCGGCCACATCGGCCTTCAGTATCACGGGCATCATCTTCTTATCATCAACCTTAACCACCTCTTTCTTTGTATCCCTCACCAAAAGTATTTCTGAAATATCTGTGTTTCCCGTGATGAACTCCTCTCCCACTATCGGCATGGTATCAAATCCTATTATTACGGCGGGAGCGGAAGGTTCGAGCTCTTTGACTATCTTTCCCGAAAAATCCTCGAGTATCTTTATCTTTCCCGAAGCGGTGAGAGTTCTGATATCCATTCCCGGACGCAATGTTCCGTTCTTAAGTATCACCGATGCGATTATACCCTTATGACTGTCCTTTCTGGATTCGATGACGAATCCCTTCGGATCGGCTTCCGGATCATATTTGAATTCAGAAACTTCAGCTAAAAGAAGGATGAGATCGAGAAGTTCGGGAATCCCCTCTCCCGTCTTTGAAGAAACACCCTGATAACTGATGCTTCCGCCGTATCCTTCGAGGAATACTCCGGCGGACATGAGATCATTCTTGACCTTGTCGATATCGACTCTCGGAGAATCGATCTTCGTGAGAGCTACTATATAAGGAGTGTTGGACTCTTCGAGTATCTTGATGGATTCCTCGGTCTGAGGCTTCGGTCCTTCATCGGCGGCAACCACTAATATCGCGATATCCGCGATATTGGCTCCCCTCGTTCTCATAGCTCTGAAGGCCTCATGTCCGGGAGTGTCGATGAAAGTTATCTTCTCTCCTCCCTGATTTATCTCATAAGCTCCGGTGGACTGAGTTATTCCCCCGGCTTCCTTGGCTGCAACTCTGCTCTTCCGAATATAGTCCAAAAGACTGGTCTTGCCGTGATCGACATGTCCCAGTACGACTACTATCGGAGGTCTTTTCTTGAGTTTTACAGTGTTTTCAGCCATTAACAAGTGTCAAGGTAACAGAAATAAGCGATAAAAACAAGGAAAATCAAGTGCTGACCCGTTGTGTAAAAACGATTTTCCGTGTAATTTTATCTATGTTCGACGCACGTTATGGAGAGATGCCAGAGCGGTCGAATGGGACACGGTGCTAACGTGTTAGACTCGCAAGGGTCTCCAGGGTTCGAATCCCTGTCTCTCCGCATAATATAAAAGAGCCAATCCTTTAAAGGATTGGCTCTTTTATATTATTTGAAATAGTAAGGGATTCGAACTGGAAAGGGGTCGGGAAAACCCGCTCGGCAGGTTTTCCCGTGGCGGAAGTAATGAAACCGCTGGGTTTCATGGAGGAACGATGCGAAGCTTGCCCTCCACTAGTGGGTGGAGGGCGAAGCGAAGACGGAAGTGACGACGTTCGACTTCCCTGTCTCTTTTATTGATTCGTTAGGAACCGTGGGTTCCTAAAGCGCAGTCCCGCGAATACGCGGGACGAGCAGTGAGACTACCCTGTCTCGAACCTATCGGAAACTACGACATTCGACTCCCCTGTCTCTCTACTGAATTCACATATCTACATCCTCTCCCCCATCTTCCTCCCCCATTCCGTCGCTCTCTCCACCTCTCCTTTAAATAAAGGCCCTTCCTTTCCCTTCACGAAGAAAGGCGTCGGATCCGTTATTATCGTCGCGCCCGCTTCCTCAAGTGCCTTGGAAATTTTATGGGCGGCATCACCATGAAAGAATAGTTTCATTCGGGTATCGAATGCCGCAGCCTTCACTCCCCTCAGCCTCTCCCCTCTGAAATTATTCAGAAATTTACTTATCTTTTCCGAAGGCCTCCAGCCGAGGATCGGACTTCCGACAACGATAAGTCCCATACCTGCCATATCTGATTCCCCGACATCCCTCACTTTCACGACCGTCGCATCATCACCTATCCCCGCGGCGATGGCATCGGCTATCTCCTTTGTATTCCCGAAGTTTGAATCATAAACGATCAATGATCTCATTGGTCTATTATACTCCTCGCAAAAAAGATATTAAGGATTATAATGACCGTACTTTAAGCCGAAAAACCATGAATACAAACACCTCTGCAAAAAGAATATTGTGCTACGGAGACTCGAATTCCTGGGGTTGGACTCCGGGAGCCAACGGAACAGAAAGGTTTGGCGTTAACGAACGTTGGCCGGGCATCGTCCAAAAGACCCTCGGAGAGGATTATGAAGTGATCGAGGAAACACTGGGGGGCAGAATGACGATGTCCGATGATGAGAGACCCGAGTTCCCCGAAAGAAACGGATTGAAGACCCTGCCCATAATATTGGAGTCCCACCTCCCCCTGGATCTCGTGATACTGATGCTCGGAACCGCTGACACGAAAGAGGCAATGGACCTTTCCTCCGGAGATATAACTGAAGGAATGAGAATGTTGGTGAGGACGGTTAAAAGCCATAAAGTTCTGAAAGGATCATCAGCCCCTAAGATACTTATTGTCGTTCCGCCCATAGTAAAAGAAACATCCGGCCTCGGATCAAAACTGTTCAAAGGCGGCACCGCTAAGGGAAAAGAATTATCAGAAGGTTACAGAGGCGTGGCCGAAAGCGAAGAAGTCTTTTATCTCGATCCCTCCGCGGATATCGAAGTCGATGATACGGAAGGCGTTCATCTGAACGCTGAAAATCAGACAAAACTGGCAAGCCTCATCTGCGGAAAAATAAAACAGATAATATAAGCGCCCTGACGGAAACTGATATCTCTGAAAACTGAATGTTGCCGATTTGAACGACCGTTCAAATCGACAACACCCGGAAAGTAAAATTACCGAAACGCCCGGATGCAAAAAGAACCTCTTTCGAGGTTCTTTTTTGCAGACCAATCACTCGTCCGAGAAAGCCTCACACCTTCTCTTTCGGATAACCAGCTTTTTTCTGTAACTAATTATCTCCCATACATGGGTATCATGGCAATACCTCCATCCACACCTCCCTTGACTTTCATTGTTAAAAGTAGTGATATGTGGTCAGTTGAATTAAAAATTTTAAGGGGTGTTTTTATGAACGACTTCAGAAGCAGTCATTTCACCGAGGATAAGAACGGCAGAAAAAGTATGGATTACGTGCCGATGAGGATGGATAAAAAGGATGACTACACCATCGACCTCGCCAAAGGATTCCTGAATTCATATTTGGGATTACCATTGATCGGAATCGGCCTCATGGTGCTGTCGCCCATCAGCAAGGAATTTCTGAGTCAGCTCATAGCATTCTGCATGAGATACGGACTCAGCGTTTCAAAAGAGACCATACTCGGCTTATACGCTGTTTTCTCCGCCGCTCCCCTGGGAATAGGCTCACTGATGCTCTACAAAGGATCATTGAATCTCGGAAGAAGAATTCTCCGCTCCAAAAATACATGAAGAAAAAGCCTCACCTTTCGGTGAGGCTTTTATTTTATTTAGCTCTTTTTACAAGTTCCTCGAGCATCTTCTTTACCCTGTCCCCATAAGCAGGATCTTTTATGTTCCCGGCTTCATCGAAAAGATTCATGGCGCCGGAGAAATAAACCGCCTCTCTTATCGGGGTCATATGAAGCTCTATCGAAACAAGCCTCAACTGTTCGACCATTCGACATCCTCCCATGGGACTTATGGATACTCCGCATATCCCGAGCGGCTTTTCCGCATATTCCAGATAAGCTGAATCAAGAAGCATCTTCAGCTCCCCGGGATAACCGTGATTATATTCCGGAGAAACGATTATCACTCCGTCGGCTTTATTTATCTTCTCGCCGTATTCCTTGGTCTTATCCGATATCTCCTGCGTCCTTCGGGGAGCGTAATCCCTGACGTCGATCACTTCCGTTTTATGTCCGACCGATTCGACTTCGTTCTTTACGAACATTGCGACTTTCTCCGAGAGTCTTCCCTCGCGAGCAGTCCCCAATATTATCGGTATGTTCATGTCCACAACATTATAACACCACGTCGACCCCCGAAGGGTTGACCTATCATGCTCATAAGACTATCCTTACCGAAACTTTGTAAAAATCCGCGCTGATGAAAATCAGCTCAGATTATAAAAAAGGAGGAGAGGACATTGAAAACAGAAGGTAGCGATAAGAAGAAAACCGCGAGCGTCATCTTCGTCATCAGAAGCGGGATCAGACAGGATCCGACCTGTCTTTGGGCGACTAAGACCAAGAAATTCGAAAGGTCGTTGTCCCAAGAAAAGTCGGAGGTAGGTAATGCCGTTACTGCCGTCATTAAGGAGAATAAAGGCGACAATATATGGACTTCAAAGTTCATATTTATAACAGAGCACGACCTCAGTCGTATTCCGTCGATTCTTAGGAGAATTAACGAAGATACAGATCCCGAGCATGTGGCTATCATCGGGAGAAGATTTTTTCTCTCGAAATTTTTCAGGACGAAAGATCAATCAAGGTATTATTGGACGGGAGATAATAACCCCTTTGGATGGGCTATGTGTTTGGATCGCGACGGGGAAAAACTCGATCACCCGATTCTTGCCGCTCTCGCCGACGAAATAGCGACCGTCTTCATGACCAGGTTCGAAGAAGAACTTGAAAACGGTCGCCTTTCTGCTGCGAGAAAAAGAACGCAAAGACCCCTCTGAGGGGTCTTTTTCTTTATCTTCACATTTTTACGGCTTTAAGCTATGCTTGCCTTTGAGTTTATGTCCTTGTAGCTCAACGGATAGAGCGTAGCCCTGCGAAGGCTGAGATCGAGGTTCGATTCCTCGCAAGGACACACGACTGGTTTTGTTTAAAAAGCCTCTGCGAAAGCAAGGCTTTTTAATTACAAAACCGAAGTCCAGGAGACGAGTCAGCAGACTGTCGACGGGGATACAAAATAGCCCAAATTATTTGAGGATAAATAAGACAATTTTAATTACTATCAAGATGCGGGTATTATTATTTAGCGAGGAATCGGACATCCTCTTTTCTATTCCCTCCTTTTATAAGACAATAAACACATGAAAGGATACATCGATAATATCGAGAAAATAACTCTCGAAAATGAGAATTTCCGAAAGGTCCTCTATACGGCGAAGAATTGCCAGCTCGTGGTGATGAGCCTCGCTCCGAATGAAGATATAGGCGAGGAAGTGCATACGCTCGACCAATTCTTAAGGATAGAATCGGGATCAGGTAAAGCCGTCATTGATGATGTCGAATCGGATATCGCGGACGGCTCGGCCATCATCGTCCCCGCCGGCGCCAAGCATAATATAATAAACACCTCACCTGATGCGCCGATGAAGCTCTATACTCTTTATGCTCCGCCGGAACATATGGATGGAGTCGTTCGCGCGACCAAAGCCGAAGCCATGGAGAACGAAGAGCACTTTGACGGAAAGACGACCGAATAATAAACCTTTTTCGTTTTTCACGTTTTTACTCCGCCGACTGGCGGATCTCACGAAAAGACCTCGTCTGAACGAGGTCTTTTCTTTTACAACTGCTCTCTCGCGTAGCTTCCCCCCAATCCCCATTTATCACTGTCATAACTGTAAGGATCAAGTATGAGAGCCCTGACCCTTTCTGTTAATTTTTGAATACGCTCATCATGGGATTCCTCTGCGATCGATAACCACTTTTCAAATGATTCCCTCTCGGGCATTCCCGATCTCACCTGGTCTCCTGTCCATACATAAAGACTTTCCAGAAAAAAGTCTCTCTTCGCGCACCTCGTATCAACGGCAAAATCAAGCGCCTGATAAGGATCACTCATAGCAAAAAGCTGGAAATTCTGAATAGGCAGAGAATAATCCCCGTAAGCCCACACCTTCAATTCAACGCGAGTCGGCTTCATCGGATCTTTGAATATACCTGTCGGATTCTGCATAAAGATCATTTTAACACAGGTCTCCTCGTTCGATATTTAATAAAACCGTCAAAGACGGGACGCTCTGCTATCTCACGCGTCGCTGATTAAGTTGTATACCGCTTCGCGGCATCACGGCCTTATCCCTGAAAACGAGTACATTTTCAGATAAGCCTAGATCGCTCCTTTTTAAGGACCCTCGGTCCTTACGGCCGAAAAGAGAGAGTTACGATATAAAGACCTTTATATCGTAATCGAACGCACGGGCGGAATAATTTAATTATTCATATTCTCCTACACGGGAGAGGCGCTAAGCCCCTCTCCCGACCCCTCTCCTGTTCGATTCCCGTCGTTTCATCTGATATTTAATAAGACCGCCTTTAAAGGCGGTCTTATTAAATATGAGCGGGAGACGGTCTAGGCTTGTCCGGAAATGTACTCATTTTCGGAAACAAGGCCGCGACACCGCAAGCTTGCGGGGTACATTAGGGTTCGATTCCCGTTTCCCGCATTAAAATATCCCGCAAAGCGGGATATTTTAATTTGAGCGGGAGACGGGAATCGAACCCGCGTATACTGCTTGGAAGGCAGTCGCACTAGCCACTGTGCTACTCCCGCGACAACAAGGTTAAATCTAATAAAGTATTGGCCTGTTGTAAAGAAACAGCCTATAAGGCCGCCTTACTGCTTAGGGGTAATATCCTCTTCCGGGAGCAGGTTTGCCTCACTGGAAGGCTGTGGCGGCGGACCGGTCGGTCCCTTTATATGAGGAACTCCCGTCGGATTTTTAAACCCGGCCCTGGTCGGTAGAAAATCTCCCTTGGACAAGAGCAGATACGCGCATATGTTTCCGAGGATAAAAAAAGTTATCGAGAGGATAATTGCCAATATCGGACGTTTGCCTTCTTTCTTCATAGGCTTATTATATCATCTCGCCTTCTGGAGCTCGATCCGACTCCCTGAATATCGACCCTATGATATAATGAAGACGTGAAACTTTGGGCGAAAATACTGATTGTTATCGCTATCACGGCCCTATCTCTTATCGCCTATTTCTGGCTCAAGCCCGATATCAACGCTAAGGATACCGAAGCCTCAATGGATCTTGCCGACAAAACAACTTTAAATACGGAGAATGTCCCCTCTGAAACGCAAAAAAGCACCCCGGAGCCTAAATTAGACGGCTTTTCAGGTCTTGATGCGGAATTGGAGGCTCTCTCCGGGTCTTTGTAACCTAAACCTACCTTTTGCGTTCTACATGTTAGAGGATGAGCGAAATTTAATAAGCAGGGCAACAGGTGGGGAGGCCGAAGCTTTCGGGCGGCTTTATGATCATTATATGCCCATGATATATCGCTTCATCCTTCTCAGGGTCGCCGAACGTGAGGAAGCTGAAGACCTTACCCACCAAGTATTTTTGAAAGCCTGGCAAAAAATAGGCGGCTATTCGGAAAAAGGACTCCCTTTTTCAAGCTGGTTGTATCGTATAGCGAGAAATTCGGTCATCGACCACTATCGCAGAACGAAGCCCACCTCAAATCTTGAGGATGAAGAGAATAGCGAAGAGCTTATATCCAGGCCTGACATCCTTAATAAGCTGGACCTGAAAAGCGACGCTAAAAGAGCCTTTAAAGCCATAAGCGCCCTGAAAGACTCCGAAAAGGAAGTTATCATCATGAGATTCGTCGATGATCTCCCTATAAAGGAAGTAGCCGAAGCGATCGGCAAAACAGAAGGAGCGGTAAAACTCGCTCAACACAGAGCCCTGAATAAGCTCAAAAAAATGATGGACGAAGACCGATAACATGGAAAAAACAATCGCAAAAATAAAAACCCTTAAGAGCATCTCCCCTGATGCCGGTTTTGCTTCCATGTCCCGATCGGTCATCCTGGCTTCCGCTCGCGAAGAATATCTCCCGACACCCGGAATATCCTTCTTTTATGAACTCGGCGTCAGCCTCGGAGTTATGGCAACTGCGATCACCGTAGCCGTTCTTTTGGGAGGCGTCAGAACCAATGACACTACTTTTGTTGCGGCGAATATCAATGCGATTCAGGATGAGGCCGTAACAGTCGGAAACGATATCGACATCACCCTCAAAGAGATCAGCTCATTCGACCAGAGCGATAAAAAAACCGCATTAGCCCTGAACGAAGCCGCAGGCAACGGCCCTTCTCATCTCAACAGTGCGATCTTATCCTCGGAGATCGAAGATCTGAACCTTATGAGCGCACCCGAAGAAAGCGTGACCGAACTTCTGGATCAGGCTATTTTTTAAAACAACCCATGAAAAACATATTTATATTACCGATCGCCTTCAGCCTCTTAGGGCTTATTATGATCACTCCTATCGCTGAAGCCTCGACGATGGAATCCGCCGTCAAAAACCTCGATTCAAGTCTCAATCAGCTTATAACGGCAAAAGATGATGTGATCTCCGGCGGGCAGCTCTCCCCTGAAGAAGATCTCGCCTTCAGAAAGAAGGTCGTAAACAATGCCCTCATTCTTTCCCTTAAGGAAATAGAAGATATGAGAGCTAAGTTCGACACCCTCAAATTCTCCGATAAAAGCACCGAGCTCTCTCTTAAGAAGCAGTATGTCGCCGACCTCGGCGAATTTGAAGCTTACTACCGTGATCTTCAGGGAAAGCTCGACAAGGAAAACGATGTTGAAAAGATAAAAGATGCCGCCCGTGAAGCGAAGATCTATCGCGAAGAGACTTACTCCCCCGTTATCTCGAAAGCGTTGGAATTCATTCTTACCTTTCAGACCGATAAGCTCGTCTCAAGCGCTGATATCAGATACGGAAAGATCGAAAATGACATCAAAAAACTCGAAAGAGCTAATTTCATAGAACCCGGATTCTTCGGCCATCAGATGAGCGAATCAAAAAAGCTGATATCTGACGCCAGAAATCTGGTTGATAGATCGAAGATGATAGTGACGGGAGCCGAAACGGAAGATAAATCCGAAGATAAGAACACTGACGATACTGAGATCAAAAAGAACATAACTCCCACCCCGAGAGAATTATGTGAAGCAGCTCTGGTTAATCTTAAATCCGGTTACAGCATCTTTGTTGATATAAGCGGATCGGTTAAGAAAATACTGAAGCTATAATCTCTGATTTTTTTACTTTAATAAAAACCCCCGCAATGCGGGGGTTTTTATTAAATCAAAGCCTATTAGAGAACAGCTTCCTTGAGGAGCTTTCCCGCTCTGAATTTGGGCTTAACGGAAGCCGCGATATTTATCTTCTCCCCGGTCTTGGGATTGACGCCGACTCTTGCGGCTCTCTTGGCAATCCTAAAGGTCCCGAAGCCGGTTATGGCGACATCCTCGCCACGACTCATCGACTTAACAATAGCGTCGAAAACGGCCTCAACGGCTTTCTCAGCCTGCTTCTTAGTTTCTATTTCGGCCGCCGTCATTACGGCTTCGACAAGATCTTGTTTCTTCATTTTTAGTGCTTTTTCTTTTACGCTCGACCTTTGAGCTTAAGAAAATGATAGCAAATTCAGGGGTTTACAACAACCTTTATCCCCAAGCCCCTATTTATCCCCTTGACCGAATCCCTATAAATACCCTTCAAAAAGACCTTTTAAGCTTCGCTTAAATACAAAAGCAACACTCCGTTAAATGCGGAGCGTCGCCTACCCTTTCAGGAAAGGTCGGCTATTTTTGCCGTCAGGCAAATACCAAAGCGGAGTCCTGTAAGCTTACAGGACTCCGCCCTCCCTCCCCTCTAGGTTGTATCGATCAAATCAATGCAAGATAGTTACTGTCTTGTTTTAAAGCCGTCTCGCAGGTTGAGCGGGCACGGTTTTCCGCACCAGCGGAAAGAGCGAAACCGAGGGCGAGTACGTTTTCCTCGCAGGGGAAAACGATGCGTGCTTTAAACAAGATGGTAACTATCTTGCATACTCAACAGCTCTAACTTCTCTCACAACCGTCACCTTTATATCTCCCGGATATTTCATATCCGCTTCTATTTTACCCGCAATATCCTTGGCTAGTTGAAGAGCTCCGAAATCATCTATCTTCTCAGGCACGACGAAAACCCTGAGCTCCCTTCCGGCTGAGACCGCGTAAGAAGTCTTTACTCCCGGGAAAGTCGAAGCAACCTTCTCCAGGTCCTCGAGGCGCTTAACGTACTGCTCGAGGGTTCCCCTTCTGGCTCCCGGTCTGGCGGCTGAAATAATGTCAGCTGTGGCGACCACATACGCCTCAGGCGAAGCGAACGGATAATCGTCATGGTGTGACTGCATTGCCTGAATGACTCTTTCATCAACGCCATATTTCTTCAATATCTTCATGCCGAGATCGACATGATTTCCGGTAACCTCATGATCTATCGCTTTTCCGAGATCATGGAGCAAAGCGCCTTTTCTGGCGACCTCCGCATTGATACCCAGTTCCTCAGCGATCATTCCGGCAATATGAGCGACCTCAATGGAATGAGTGAGAACATTCTGTCCGTAGCTGGTGCGGAAGTGAAGCCTGCCGAGAAGATGAACTATCTCCCTGGGAAGATTAAGCACCCCTACTTCATACACAGCCTCCTCTCCTATCTGCTGAGTTCTCTTTTCGAGCTCCTCCTGTGATTCGAGAACTTTTTCCTCGATCTTCGCAGGCTGTATCCTGCCGTCCTTTATGAGTTTCTCGAGAGTAAGCCTTGCGACCTCTCTTCTTATGGGATCGAATGATGAGATGAGTATCGTATCCGGCGTCTCGTCGATTATGAATTCCGCCCCCGTCAGACGTTCGAGCGTCCGGATATTTCTTCCCTCTCTTCCGATTATCTTTCCCTTAAGATCCTCCGAAGGCAAAGTGAGGGCGGTCGTCGTTATGTCCGATATATGAGATCTGGAATATCGCTGAAGAGCGGTTGTTATTATTTCTAAGCCCTTCTTCTCGACCTCGTCCCTCTTTTCCTTCTCAAGCTTCTGCATGAGATTGAATATCTCCTCCTTATTCTGCTCCTTAACGTCAAAGATAAGCTTTTCTTTAGCTTCGGCCTGAGTGAGCTTTCCTATTTTCGAAAGTTCCAAACCCACGGAATCTTTCATCTGAGCAACCTCCGCCCGATTTTTCTCATTCTGCTCCGTCATCTTTTTGACCTCCTCCGCTTTTGTCCGAAGCTCATTCGAATCTCTCTCCATAAGCTCCTCTCTTTTAAGAAGCCTTTCTTCTGTTCTTTCCAGAGTTGCCTTCCTCTCCTTTTCCTCTCTGCGCAGATCCTCCAATACGGCCGATGATTTAGCTTCGGCTTTTTGAATTATTTCCTTTGCTTCCTTCTCAGACTCCTCCAGCTTCTTGCTGATTTTCTGCTCTATGGAGTTAGCAGATAAAAGCGCTGCCCTCTGTCTCAAAACATAACCGCCAACTAGGCCGGCCAAAAGACCGGCTACCAGTGCAATTCCGTAGATCATAAGATAGAATTTGAGTGTTGGTTATCATATTACCTTCACTGCTTAAATAGTAATATACGGCCCACGATGAATACAAATCACAAAAAAGTCGTTCTAGTCATTTTGGACGGATGGGGCGTCGGCGCCAAAGACGGCGGGAACCCGATATATACCGCCGACCTGAAGAATATCGCCTATATTAAGCGTAATTTTCCGACAGCCATGCTCCAGGCTTCAGGCTTGGCCGTAGGGCTCCCCTGGCAGGAAGAAGGCAACAGCGAGATCGGACACCTGACGATCGGTGCCGGGCGGACCGTATATCAGAGCGCCGCGAGGATCGGCATGTCGATCGACGACAGATCATTTTTTAAAAACCCCGTCCTCTTATGGGCGATGGAACAGGCTAAGAATAACGGAAAATCCGTCAATCTTGCCGGACTTATAGGCACTGGAATAACTCATTCCGCCTTCCGTCATCTTCTGGCACTTATTAAAATGGCCGAAGCTGTCGGCGTTCCTTATAAGCTGCATCTCATGACTGACGGAAGAGACAGTGACCCCAAAGCCTGCCTCGGACTAATCAAAGAACTCCCCGAAGAAAGGATCGGCAGTATAAACGGCCGCTTCTTCGGTATGGATCGGGATAATCACATCGACAGGACCGAAAAAGCCTTCTCAGCCATGACAGG
>Ga0172379_10005177_pt1 | contig 18448 bp, 21 predicted proteins | sample GrowelOW334metaG_FD_119756 | JGI IMG/M metagenome (GOLD analysis project Ga0172379, IMG submission 119756) | Groundwater microbial communities from an aquifer near a municipal landfill in Southern Ontario, Canada - Groundwater well OW334 metaG | ecosystem: Environmental > Aquatic > Deep...
ATTTGCTTATGGTTGTGGAACTTTTACGTGTGGCGAGTGCAATCGTTCATTCGTTGGGATTGAGAAGATTAAATTTATAAAAAGTACTAAAGAAACAAAAGTTTATGTATTTTACCTTTGTGGTCATAAAAAGAGTGTAGTTTACTGTAGTCAGAAATACAATATCAACGAAACTCAAGTTGAGGAACAAATACTAGCTGAAATCCAAAAATATACAATTGATTCTGACTTCTTAAATTGGACACTTGAAGTAATGAAAGATAATAATGTTCTAGAAACTGTGACAGAGAAGGATGTAAAAGAAAATGTCTTAAAAACCATAGAAACTAAGCAGGAAGAATTAAAAAAATTAATCCAAATGGCTACAAAAGGCTTTGTTTCAGATGAAGAATTCAAAGAATCCAGAACAGAATTAGACAAGACGATAAATAACCTAAAAACCCAATTAAATGAGGTTGAAGGTGATAAGAATGAAAATCTCATGGAACTAACTGAGAAAGCATTTTATTATTCTACTTATGCCTTGATTGCTCTCAAAAATGGCGATAAAAGAACCCGAAAAGAAATCATCAAGAGTCTGGGTATGAACCGAGAGATAAAAGACAAAATAGTCAATATTAAAGCCTTTGAATGGTATTTCCACATTCAAAAAGCCTATTCTTCACTAAGAGAACAATTGGCTGGTACTGAACCAGAAATACGTTGTAAACAAAAGACGATTTATGACTTTCCTCATCTTCGTTCACTGATGCGCGACCGACCGGATTTGAACCGGCAACCTCCCGCGTGCACTTATCCAATATTTTCATAAAGGCGTGGACTATATCTTCACCATATTCACTAAATTAGTGTACTTAGGTGCTCCTGTATCTAGTCTCTACGGCGCCCTTCTAAATTAGAAGGTTCCCACGGTATTCGCATATCTAAATAAATAGACTTAGCCTTCACCGTTATCCAGGAGAGTTTCAATCTGCCATTTCGACAGAAAGCTGCAGTTACCTACAGGCGGGTGCTACTAACCAATTGAGCTACGGTCGCAAACTCTTATATTTTTCAAAGATTACTTTCTTTCTATCAAGAAATAGGCAAGAAAGATCCCTAATATTGTCATTATACATTAAATCGTATAATTTCAAAGCATCTAAAGTACTATATTGTAAACGACAAAATCGCTTATTTTTTGGCTTATAAATACAACCTTCACCCAATCCAAACAATAGAAGCTTATCATGTAACTTTTTTAAAAATTCATAAGAACATGAAGTAAAAGATAACTTTAAAACCAAATGTTTTGTTTTTCTCTCCTTATGGATTTCCCCTTGCCAAATATTTCCATCACCGTCAAAATATCCCCTAACAAAACTTTAAAAATATTTTTTGGGTATATTTGGTATTACTAAATTTTTAGTCTTTCTTTCAGAAAAACCAAGTTTACGTAAATCATCACACATTTCAATACTACCGATTTGAAGTCTATACGAAATATTTTCATTTATTTTTCTCGGTAAACGAATACTGATTTTATGATCTGCTCCTATCACTTTTTTAATACCTTGCAAAAGTTCTTTATCTGTGGTTTGGATACACCAAAATTGTCCTCCCCTTTTATTAACAGTTATATATCCATCTGCTGCAAAAAACCCCAAAACATAAGCCATATTATGTGTCCATTTTTTAAAAAAATCCTTATTTATTTTCTTATATATCGGCACCTATATATTATACCTCGTGACAGGATATTATACTAACCTATTTATTAACAAAATCTGTGTCGATGGCAGGACTTGCACCTGCGACCTTCTCTTTATGAGTGAGATGCTCTAACTACCTGAGCTACATCGACATAGTAATGATATTATCATATTACTAATGAATTTCAATGTTTTTTAACTTTTTTCTTTCTGCGGTTCTTATTCTGTGACAATTTGCACAGACAATTTCACATTTTTTAATTTCCTTTTTTACCTTATTAAAACCTGAAGTATGTCGACGAAACTCAGAAATATTAAATTCTTTATTGTCGTTTATGTGGTCAAAGTCTAGAACTTCTGGATACTGGACACCACTTAAGCCACAATCTGAACATTTGCTTCTTTTTTTATAATCTAACACATAATTAATAATTTTCTTTTTAATATTATTAATATAGCCTATGTGTTTTTTTCTATTTTTGGGATACCACACTTCTCGCATATATTTTTTGTGATTCTCCATTTTTTTTATTTTACTTGAATAAGGCATGGGTATCATAAAACAATAGCATTTATGATACTTTTATACAACTTCTTTCTTCTTATTTTAGATATATTTAGTTGCAAAAAATCAATTTTAATATATAATGTTATCCATAGCGGGGTAGAGAAGAGGTATCTCGTAAGGCTCAAACAATATGGGCCCTCTCTTGAGAAACCAAGAGATGCGTACTTGCCAAATTCGGAGAAATCCTATTCGTCAATCAGGCGAAAAGACAATTCCGAGCTAAATTCTTCATATTATGAAGATAAATGTGTAGAGACTAGATGGCAAGCTCCTTACTTCTTTTTGAAAAGGAGATGGTATAGTCCAGACCACAAACATTAATGGTAGTGAAAGCTATAGTGGTAAGCATAACCTTAAGACTCACGTTCGATTCGTGACCCCGCAACAATTCACAATCCCCTCTCTTTATTTAAGGAGAGGGTTAGGGTGAGGTCTAAATATACCTAAATTCTTGAAAAATCTCCTCATATAGATTGATAACTCTTTTTGCTTCATGGAGAGAAACTTCAAAGGAAGAACCTTCATGAGCTATCTTATTTCTTATATTGTGTGCTTCCCAAGCAGAATTTACGAAACGAAAACTTTTTTGATCAACATTTTTCAGTTTATCTCCCAGCGTATCTCCCTTAAAACCTAATTGAACAAGCAAATCAAAAAGCATAGAATCGGCCTCAATAATAGCTAGCTTCCAATCGTTTTCATTAGTTGAAAAAAGATAATCTAAAACTTTTCTCCATCTTTCATTTTTAAATACACCTTTCTCTTGAGCCTTTTTTTCTTTAAGAGCTTGATCATGAGCATATTCTTCTATCTCATGATGTAGATGTGCATGTTCCTTTGCTCTTATTTCAAACATTCTGATAGTCACATAAATGATGATGCCAATAAAAAATATCGCAAACATAGATAGAATAAAATATACGACATCTAGTGTTCTCTCCGTAAGAACATAGCTTAAGAATTTAACTCCTTCGCTAAACAAATAATCCGGGTTAAGAAATTTAGAACCAAGAATAGAGTCTTTTATTAAAGGATTATTCACATTATCCATATTATTAGAAATTATATCATAAATCTCCTCTCAAACCCTCAAACTTTTTTCCTATTTCAAAAAGTAAATTTTCATGAAAATAAGGTGCTGTAAATTGGATAGAAAGAGGTAGACCATTTTTATCTTTTCCAGAAGGTATAGCCATGGCAGGGGTACCGACTAAGTTTGCTGATGCTGCAAAAATATCACAGAGATACATAGCAACAGGGTCATCTAATTTTTCACCTAATTTAAAAGCGCTTGTCGGAGTAGTAGGCGTAGCTATAAAATCAACATTCTTAAAGATCTCTATTGTTTCTTCTTTTATCTTTTCACGAATTTTCGTAGCTTTATTGTAATAGGCATCGTAATACCCATGAGAAAGAACATAAGTACCAAGTAGTATTCTCCTTCGAGCCTCTTTACCAAAACCTTTTCCTCTACTTTTTTTATAAACTTCAGCCAAGTTGTCACCTTTTTCACTAAAACCGTAACGCATACCATCAAAACGAGAGAGATTCGTAGAAACTTCTGCAGGCATGATAATATAATAAGCCTCGAGAGAATATTTTGAATAAGGAAGTTTTATATCTACTATTCCACATCCAGAATTTTTAAGTTTCTCCATAGATTCTTTAAAAGAATTCATCACCTCGGGGTCTACCCCCTTTTCAAATAAATGCCACGGCACTCCAATCTTCCAAGTAGCACCAGAGGAAATTTTTTTATGATTTCTTTTTTCATCTGTTACAGAAGTGCTATCCATCGGATCATGTTTTGATAAAGCATTAAAAACAATCTCTACGTCTCGCACATTTTTACCAAAAGGTGAAACTTGATCAAGAGAATTTCCCATCGCAATAACTCCATTTCTAGAAACTGCTCCATAAGTGGGTTTCAACCCCACAAGACCACAAAACGAAGATGGTTGTCGCACTGACCCACATGTCTCAGTGCCCAATGACACTAAGGCCATATCGCTCGCTATGGCTACCGCCGAGCCCCCAGAAGAACCCCCAGGTACACGAGAAATATCATAGGGATTACGTGATACTCCATATGCTGACGTCTCAGTAGAAGAGCCCATGGCAAATTCATCCATATTTGTCCTACCTATTAAAATAGCTCCCTCGTTTTTTAATTCTTTTACTACTGTTGAATCATAAACTGCTGTGTAATTTTCTAAAATTTTTGAGCCGGCTGAAACTTTATGATCTTTAAATAAAATATTATCTTTGATGGCAAAAGGTATGCCGGTCAATAATGTAGCTGTGCTATTTTCAAACTTTTTCTGTGCTTCATCTGCCTGATTCAACACATCATCATAAACTTCAATATATGCAAAAAGCTCAGTATTTTTTTCTTTAATATTTTTTAAATATTCTTGCACTAATTCTCTGCAAGTAAATTTTTTACTTTCCAAACCCTCATGCACTTTTTCTATTGTTAAATTTTTTAAATCTATCATATTTTTACAATATTTTTTTTACTTTCAAAAAATTATCTTGCGAATCTGGGAATTGCTTTATAATAGATTCTTTTGAAAAATCTCTGTGCTCTATTTTGTCTTCTCTCCATATATTATAAGTACTATATTTTGGTTTTACCTCCCCTATTTCTACCCCCTCTATCGTTTTTATATATTCCAAAATACCCCCCATATCTTTTAGGATTTGTTCCTTTTCATTTAAAGTTAAGTCTATTTTTGCAAGCTCTGCGAGGTTTTCAACGTCTTTAATATTCATAATACTATTTATTCAATAACAATTGGAATGGACACAAATTTATCGTTCTCAGGAAGACCAGAAGCATTGTCATTATGTATTTCAAAATATCCTGCACCCTTCTTGAGACTAGTAAAATCAATATTACCTTCAAAAGAAACTGGACCTGATGTCATCCAATCTGTTTTGGCCACAGCATTACTTTTCATTAAAATATTTTTATTAGAGTCGAGAATATTTATCAATATATTCCCTTCAAAAAAATATCCTCCTTTTATCACTCCTCTATAAGACAAAATACCATGCACCTTTGTGTAAGGTACAATAGAAAAAGAAATAAGGTCATCCTTGTTGCCCAACATCCCATCTTTAAATACTATTGGGGGTTGAGTCAAATCTATTTTCTCGTTTAAAGCTTCTTTCTGAAATACACTTAAATACACCTCTGTATTTTGAAACATGATATATATCGCTACACCTACCAAAACGATAAGAATAAGTAATAAAACAGTGTTTAATTTAGATCCAAAAAATTTACCTTCCATGGTTAAATTATAGCAAAATATGGCTAAAAACAAAAATACGGAGGCGTTGCCTCCGTATTTTTACCAAGATCCAGAAGAACCTCCACCACCAGAAAAGCCTCCACCAAAACCTCCAAATCCACCCCCTTTAGACCCTCCACCAAAACCTCCTCCACCGATCCACCAAGGGAGACGACTTCCAGAATTTTTCATTTTCTGATAAGTGCGCGAAACAAGAAAATCAAGACCTAATCCAAAAATTATTAAGACAACAAATAAAATACTAGAAAAGACAAGAGAAAGTGAACCGAAAATCCAAATAGCTCCACCTATAAGTGCCCCGAGAACTCCCCCAGCCCACCATGATTTTGATCTACTCAATATCGCTACAATCCATTGTAAAACAAAAAAACCAAAAATAAAAAACTCAAAACTTATGCCAGAACTTTTTGAGGAAGAATAATTTTCTGGGACAACATTACCTCCGTTAAGAGCTTCAATAATTTTATCCAAGGCACCATCTATTCCAGAAAAATAATTATTTTCACGAAAAGCTGGCGTCATGATTTCACTTTGGATATAAGATGTCGCAATGTCTGTCAAAGATCCTTCTACTCCATACCCAGTATGAATTCGTGTTTTTCTCTCAGCCATGGCTACTAAAATCAAAACACCATTATTCTTATCCTTCTTTCCAATGCCCCATTTTGTAAAGATATTTTGAGCAACATTTTCGATAGTATCTCCATCTAAAGATGATATTATGACGACAGCTATTTCATTACTAGTTTTTGTTTCAAAATTTGAAATTTTATTTTCAAGAGAAATTTTTTCTTCTTTAGAAAGAATGTCCGCATAATCATTTACATATGTCCCAGGCTTGCTAGGAATATCAAAGGCTATAGCCTTAAAAAGGCTAACAGAAAACAACGAAATTAAAATCAAAAAAAGAAGAAACTTTTTTGACATATTATTTTATTGAGTAAAATCTACTTTAGGAACTTCTTTTGCTTCAGGAGTTACATCAAAATAAGAATGCTCTCCTATACCAAAGATAGAAGCAATAATAGAGCTTGGAAATCTCTTAACGCTAAGATTTAACTTTTGTACTAAATCATTATATTTCATTCTTTCCACTGCAATTCTGTTTTCAGTCCCTTCAAGTTCTACAGTTAAATCACGAAAAGATTGAGAAGATTTTAACTCTGGGTAATTCTCAGCGATAACAAGAAGTCTGCTAAGAGATGACTCTACTTGCCCTGCAGCTGCTGCTTTCTCATCCATAGTAGTAGAACCTGCATATCTAGTACGTGCTTCAGCCAATGCTCCAAATACACTTTTTTCTTGATTTGCTATGCCTTTTACTGTGTTAATGACATTTGGTATTAAATCAAAACGTCTTTGTAATTGATTTTCTACTTGCGCCCACTGATTAGCAATAGCCTCGTTTTGACTAATGAAAGAATTGTATCTCCCAATAAACCAAAATGCTAATATCAAAACAACAACTAAAACTATGACCCACACTTTATTTTTTTGCCAAAAATTTTGTTCCATAATTTATTGAGATTATCGATTACTAATAATTATTTTTTCTTCTGCATCTCTTCTATCAATACTAAAAGAGGAGATGCTAAAAAGATAGATGAATATGTTCCAAAGAACATTCCAGCAGTAAGCATTAATGCAAAATATTTAGTGGATTCTGGACCAAAGAAAAACAAAGATAACAAAACTATTATCACAGTGAGGGAAGTAAAGATCGAACGCATATATGATTGATCAAGACTCTTGCCGACAGTCTCACTGAAACTATTCTCAATCTTATTTTTCAAATTCTCTCGAATTCTGTCAAAAATAACAATAGTATCAGAGACAGACAAACTCAAAATAGTAAGAGCAGCAACGACAAAGAGAGTGTCTACTTCAGCACCATAAAAATGACTTAAAATAGTAAACAAACCGATAGGGATAATAACATCATGCAAAAGTGAAACGACAGCCATAAAACCATATTTCCAAGAAGAAACTGGTTTTGAAACTTTTCTAAAAGCAAATGCAATAAAGAGAATAATACCTAGTGAAACAAGAACAATAGCAATAATGGCTTTCCTTGTAAGCTCACGTCCGACAGAAGGCCCAATAGAATTAAAATTCTTTTCTTCTAGTGGACTTTTACCATCTTGTGAAAGTGTCTTTAAAAGCAATGCATGTTGTGTTTCATTTAAATCAAGAGATTTGACAATATAACCCAAGTCCCCTGTCGGCTGGATAAGTACAGATCCAAGATCTAATGTTTTAAATGCGGCATCGAGATCAGCTTGAGCTGGTCGAGTTGTTTTATATGTGACTTCTGTTAATGCGCCACCATTAAAATCAATACCTATTTTGAGACCAAATACAAAAAGTGAAGCAACAGAAAATAATACTAAAACTACTGATATGCCGATAAATATTTTTTTGTGCTTAATGATAAACATATAATTAATTAAAAACTATTTCGAAAACCCTGAACTAAATAAAAATCTTGCCACTTTACTCTCCCCGATAAAAATAAGGCCGGAAAGAAAAATTCTAGAAATCATAATAGCCGAAAACATCGATATCACTACACCCATGCCAAGCGTCAAAGCAAACCCTTTTATCAAAGGTGTACCAAACCAGAAAAGAATCATGGCCGAAATAATTGTTGAAATATTAGAATCACGAATTGAAGACCATGCTCGGGTAAAACCAGCAGCGACAGCATCAGCTACAGTACGTCCAGAATGTAACTCTTCTTTTAATCTTTCAAAAATTAGAATATTGGCATCTACAGCGATACCTATAGAAATTATGAATCCTGCGATACCAGCTGCTGTAAGAGTGACTGGTAGTAATTTAAACAAAGCAAGCATTATCGTGACGTATATACAAAGTGCCAATACAGCGATGAACCCTGGCAAGCGATACCAGAGTATTAAGAACAATGCAACAACCAAAAACCCGATTATAGCAGCTTTTACCCCTGCCTTTACAGCATTATCCCCTAAAGTTGCTCCAATGGTTTGTCTAGATAAAAGTGAGATAGGAACAGGAAGTGCCCCTGAATTTAATCTACCTACGAGAAGCTTCCCTTCTGTTGGTGTAAAGCTCCCGGAAATTACAGCTTGGCCATTAGGAATCTCCTCTCGAACTACAGGAGTAGAAATAGGTGCACCATCTAAATAAATAGCCACCATCTTACCTACATTATCTTTCGTAATTTGTGCAAAAAGTTTCGTACCTGTATCATCAAATTGTAAACTCACTCTTGGTTCACGAGTAGTTTGATCAAACTCAAGAGTAGCTTTCTTTAAATATCTTCCTGTTAATTCTGTAGGAACAAATTGAGGTCCAGCATCGACTGTCACTTTTCCATCTTTATCTACCGTTGCCTTCTGTGGTGTACCTTTAGGTGCTTCGGTCTTAAATTCCAAAAGTGGAGTCTGTCCGATCATAGCCGTTGCCTTTTCTACATCTGTTACTCCTGGAAGATCTACAATAAGCTTTTCATCAGAACCAGAGACAAAACCACTACTTTGTACTTGAACTACCGGCTCAGAAACACCAAAAAGATTTACCCTACGTTCTATGACATCACGTAACGCATCCATTGAGAGAGATACATCTCCCGCAGAAACTCCACTTACATCTGCTTTATATATCAAATGGCTTCCCCCAGAAAGATCGAGACCTAAACGAAATGGAGAATTCTTGAAAAATGAACTTTCAGCTTGAAAATTAGGGTTTAATTTAGGTTCTGATTTAAAAACAAAAAAAGCTACAGCTCCACCTAAAATCAAAACTATTAAGATAGAAACCAGTTTCTTCCACATAAATATCTAGCTATTCTATACATTTTCAAAAAAAATGCAATGGTAAAACCTAAGACAAAACCACCTAAAATATCAATTGGAAAATGTACTCCAGCTATAATACGACAAATGCCTATCAATAATGCAAAGAAAATAAAAAGATATCCCATCTTTTTATTAATAAAAAATATAGCAAATGCTAATGCCATGAAAAAAGTAGCGTGTCCTGACGGAAAAGCATATCCAGTCTCAGGGAAGAGAGAGACAACATTTATAAATGCATCAAACGGTCGTGAAGTATGGATTAAAATTTTTAATATATAAGCTAGAAGCCAAGCAAAACCAGAAGAAATAAAAATTATAAAAAAATCTCTCCAATTTTTTTTATAAAAAAATAAATATACTATAGCGAGCATCACAACAATATAAGGAAAAGTATCTGCAAAGAAAATTACTATCTGATCAAAAAGTTGTGACTTATGAGCTAAATTATAAAAAAAGAAAAAGATTGTGTTATTCATGATATTAATTATAACATACATTAATTCACCTCATCCCTACCCCTTCTCCTTTATAAGGAGAAGGGGTAAATTTCTTAATTCTTAATAAAACTTTTCCTAAATTATTTTCTAATTCTAAATTTTTAAATCTTAAAACTTTGCAACCTAAAATTTCTAAATATTCTGTTCTTTCCTGGTCATACAAAACTTCTTCTTTTTTTGAGTGTTGAATACCGTCAATTTCTATAGCTAATTTAATTTCCGGACAATAAAAATCCAAAACGTAACCACCTATACTATACTGTCTTTTAAACTTAACTCCAAGTTTGCGATTTCTGATACATTGCCATAAAATCTCTTCCTGTTTTGTTTGCTTTTTTCTTAACTCTCTACGACGAAATAATAATTGAGATTTATTTTTCAATATAGTCATATAATCAAATTCACTTCACCCCGTCTGCTTAAAAGAAAACTCCCTCTCTCCTTTACTTTACAAGAAGAGGGGCTAGGGTGAGGTAGATTAATTATATCAAAATATATAAACCTTTATATAAAAACTTAAAAACCTATACTTTATGTATAGGTTCATATTATTTATATTTTAGTGATCGTCTTATTCTATTTCTTCGTAAAATTTTTTTTCTACAATCCGAATAAGAAGATCAATCTCTTTTATTGACACTTCTGCTTCATGTCCACGTATTGAGGAAGTACCATCTCCAAATTCTTGAAGAACAGCAATTTCCCAAAAAAGATCTTCCGAATTTTTGTTAAGAAATACAACTACACTAACAATATTCGGGGCACCCACTTTTTTAATACAGAAGTAAATCGGTTTTTCGTTGGAGCCTTGTAAGAATTTAATTTCCCATTCAACTGGAAATTTTATGAATGGAATTTGTGTGTTCATTGCATACTCCTTTTTTATTATGAAAATGAATTATTTATTAGGTCTTCTCTGGGCCTATAAAGAAACAAAGAAGACCTAACAAATTAAAAAGAAACCAATATCAAAGAACTTACTATGTTAAAAGTATAGCATATTTGAATAAAATGTCAAGCAAAATCAAAAAAATACCTAAAAATAAGGTTCAAACAACATCCCTCCCCTCTCCTTTATAAGGAGAGGGGTTTAGGGGTGAGGTCTATTTCTTTTTCGCCACATTAAGCACATTGTTAAGAAGCATTGCGACGGTCACCGGTCCCACACCCCCAGGTACAGGAGAAATAAAACCAGCCACATCTTTTATGGAATCAAAATCAACATCCCCCACTATACCCGCCCCAGATTCTGACGTCCCTGCGTCTATCAATATTGCTCCTTTTTTTATCATATCACCAGTAATATATTTACCTTTACCAATACCTGATATTATAACATCAGCTTGTTTTATTATTTCTTCTTTATTTTTAGCTTCACTGGTAATCACAGTAGGAATAAACCCTCTAAATCTGAGTAAGGCTGTGACTGGTCTACCGACCAGATCCCCTTGTCCTAATACAACTATTTTCTTGCTTGCCCCGCCATGGCGTGGGTCTAAATCGAGATCAATAAAATCCAACAATTTCATACAAGCCAAGGCTGTAGGAAAACCAAAATCAATTTTACCTTTATAAAAAGAATCACTTGCAATGGTTCCTAGACAATCTACGTCAAGATTTGGATCTATGGCATCCAATATTTTTCTACGATCAAGCGTCAGGGGTAATGGAAGTTGCACAATAATGCCACACATGTTTGGCATTTTATTTAAAATTTCTATTTCCTTTATTAATTCTTCTGTAGTTATCGTCACAGGAAAGTTTGCTTTATGAAAATGAACACTTACTGCTTCTGCCCTCTGTTTTTTCATTTCGACATATTGCACAGAAGATGGATCTTCCCCTACTAAAATATCGCAAAAGATAGGAGTAAACGACAAAGAAGCTACCTCTTTTTTTATTTCAGTTAAAATTTCATCTCTTATTTTTTTACCGTCTATAATTTGCATGTTTTATTCAAAATTTAGCAAATATTGTTTTTTCGAGCTGGTCTGGGACTTTGCCTCGAGGACCCGAGAAAAAATAATATTTGCTAAATTTTCTATATTCCTAAAAACTCATTTTTCATATCGTCTCTGTGGGCTGATCTGGCATATTTGCGCATACTCATAAGTATTCCCAACCCAGCAAACTCTGTCACCAAATGCGAACCCCCATAGCTCATAAAAGGTAGTGGAATACCCGTAATAGGCAAAAGTCCTAAATTCATACCTATGTTTATGAGTATATGACTCATAAAATAAATAGCAATTCCTATACCAAAAAGCATTTCGAAATTTGAAGCACCTAGAGAAGCAGTTTGAAGAATCCTCCAAACGACAAGCCCATACAGTAAAAGAACAAAACATGAACCAACAAAGCCCCATTCTTCAGAAAAAGCAGCAAAGATAAAATCAGACTGTGGTTCTGGTAAGAATTTTAATCTAGATTGAGTACCAAAACCTAAACCTTTCCCTAGTACTTGCCCAGAACCAACGGCAATAGTAGATTGAGATGCATTATAACCAGAGTCATGAATATCTGTAAGTGGATTTATAAAACTAAGGATACGATCTTTCTGATATGGGGCAAAAGCAAAAATCCAAAGAGATGCAAAAATTAATGCCCCAGACATAAAAACAAAAAATAAATGCGTTTTAGAAATCCCAGAGACTAATACCATGCCAAACCATATAAAAAATATAACCATCGCCGAACCAAAATCAGGCTGAAGTAAAACCAAAATAAAAGGTATCAGTGCATAAAATCCAGAAATAAAAATGTGCTTGATGTCTCTTATTTCTACGTGTCTACGAGAAAAATATTTTGACAATAAAAGTATAAGTATTAGCTTCATCACATCTGCAGGCTGAAAAGAAAAAATACCAAAAGAAAACCAGCTCTGTGCACCTTTTGCTATATGACCGACTACAAATAAGACAATTAATAAGAAACTAACTATCGAGAAAAGTATCACCAATACATCTGTACGACGAAGAAATCTAAAATCAATAAAAGAAAAAATAAAAAAAATGGCAAAAGATATTACAATCCAAAAGATTTGTTTTTCAAAAAAATTCACAAGCCCATCTTCGGGTGTAAAAGACTTCATCGTGAAAAGACCACCTAGAATAATAGGAACAACAAAAAAAACCAAAAGCCAATCTATTCTTTTTAAAACTTTTTCTGCCATTACTTATTTCAGCTCAGCTAAAGAAATGTCGTACATTGGAATTATTTCTTTAGCAATTACATTCCCCCGTATAGGTTCCGGCCAAGTAAAATCAATGGTTTGAGTCTCTTCTGGTTTCAAAAGATCTAAAAATGTACGGCTGACAGACACAGCATTACCATTTTCGTCATATAAAAGTGCGATCACACTCACTTCTGGAATGGTAAAAAGAGAATTATTTTTTATCACAGCAGACAAATGTGGACTAGTGTCTTGATTTTCTAGTTTTATATCTGAAACTAATACTTTTAATTGGTTCAATTTATCGACAGATTCTGTATTCCAGATAGGCGTCTCGGTAAATTCGAAAGTAGTATAGACAGGAATGGAGTTTCCCACACCAATACCGGGTTCAAAAATAGCAAACTTTCCTGACGCTGGGATATAAGTCTCCCCTTCTCTTTTTCCTATATAAATATTATCTTTATCAGCAAAACGAAAATTATATTTTATTTTATCAATAACTGCATTTTTATTATGATTTTCAAGATATGCTACTGCATTGTATCTTCCAGGAATAACCTGAAATGTGCGAGACCAAAGAATAGAAACCTGATCAACTTGGAAGCTACATGGTTTTACGCAAGAGCCCCCACAATCTATCCCTGCTTCATCTCCATTTTGTTTATTATCTGTGCAAGACGGCATCGCATTCATGTAAGGAGAAATTAATAAAAATCCAAATACTAAAAAGAATACAATTAAAACGCCTACATAAAAAAACTGTCTTTTAAGAGCCCATGTCATAAGGATATTATAACACTAGTTTATCTACACCGCATCTAGCTCTACGAAGAATATTGAACCACTACCCTCTTTGTTTGGTTCCATCCAGACTCTGCCTTTATGCGCATCGACGATCAACCTCACTGAGTAAAGACCATAGCCCGTACTGTCTACATTTATTTTTACAGATTCTTTTCCACGTCCACCTTCTGTAAACAATCTTTTCTTATCTTCCTCATTTACTCCCACCCCTGTATCTTTTACATAAAATAAAACTTTTCTTGCCCCGTCCTTGGCTGGATTGTCTTTTTTTTCTAACCCTACTGTTATCTTTCCTGCCTGTGTATATTTTATAGCGTTTTCTATCAAATTATTCACCACTTCTTTGAGCCATATAGTATCTCCAAGAACATTGTAAGTATCTTCCCCGCCTGCAGGAACTATGCCTGAAGCATCGCGGGCAGGTTTCATTTCGGTCTCTAATTTTAATCCTTTCGCCTCTATTGAAATCTTTTTATCATTTATAGATTTATCTACTAATTCTTTAAAATTAATAGTCTTCATATCATATTTGATAGTCCCTTTAGTTAGATTGGCTGCATTTAAAACTAAATCGACAGTCTCTATCCCTCCATTGTCTGACTCTAGTCCCTGCGTCGCTATGTCTCTCACTTTATCATTTATGTCACCAAACATCCCCCCCAAAATCCCATCAAAAATATATTTTGAACGTGTAAAAGAACCTTTGACCTTATGTGTAACGAGGTGAATAAGACTTTCCCTTTGTTTGAGCAAACCATCAAGATCAATATAAAGTTTCACCAATTCTTCTTTCTGTTCTATTTCTTTTTTGACTGATTTAATCAAGAAATACCCAAAGACTATCGAAGCTACAAATGTAACTCCATTTAAGATAAAATTCGTAGTAACTTTAATAAAGAAAAACTGTGAACCTATAAATATAGCGAGCCCCCATACAAGAGCCTGTGTTGCGATAAGTTTTATATTAAAGGAATTATATTTAACAACTAAATATGCGAGTATACCAATAAATACAGGCATAGCAAATAAGCCAATCTGAGAATAATCCCATTGCTCGGTAAAGCTACCTATTATGTTACCAGAGGAGAGTGCTAAAAGAAAAAGAAGAATGCCAATTGTTGAAAAAACAACTTGTTTCTTAATACCTAAACTATCGGCCTTACGATAAAGCTTAAAACTAGAGAAAAGTATCCATAAAATAGAAAAGATTTCCACTATATATATGTAATATATAGCAATAATTCCTTCTATAGCAACACAAGAACTCATATCTATCCCTTCTAAATTAAAATAAGTCGGCAAAGTTATTATAATAGGCAATGTAAGAAAAGATAATAATAATTTTTTCTTAAATGACACATCTTGTTTTGTTACAAATACATCTATAAAATAAATTGAAAAAATATAAATGAGAACCTCAACTAAAATTATTATTGACCAAAAAAACAAAACACTAGACGGGTCATTTGTTGCCCAAATATATAAATCTAATAATACCCATAATGAGAACAAAATAGTTATTACGAAAAGCAGTTTGGCAGATAGTAATTTTCTAGCCTTAAAAAAAATAAGAAAGCCGAAAACTAAAGCAAAAATTACAGAAATACTATGGGAATAGTAAAATAAAGGTGGGACATTACTTGAAATAAACAGATATTGAGCACTTTCCCATGAACATAATGGCATAATTTTTTAAATTAAACTTTTAATTTTTTTTCTAAAAATGGTTCAAAAAAACCTTTGTAACGTTTCTGCAAATCTTTTCTCTTCCAATCATTCGGAGTGATTAACTTACGACAGAATTTAGAACCACAAGTACATTTCACTATATCTGTATCTCCTACTAAAGGTATCACATCTTTTGATGAGATACACATTGCATAATCTATCGTTATTTCTTCTCCTTTTTTTATATCTCTCATAGCCACTATTGTAATCTCTCCATTAAATCCACAATTTGCATCACAACTGTGGTTTAAATAATCTGCTTCTTCTACTTCAGAAATATTAGAAAGACCAAAATATAAATCATCATCAATTTGAAACGGGTAAGATTTTAACTTTTCATTTAGGGAATTGAATTGTTTATTATTCATAACATAACCCCCAAAAACGATAACTCTCTCTCCTTTTTTTATATTTTTTGTAGCAAATATACCAAATCCATGTGGAACCTTTTTTTTATGAGCTTTTTTTGTTAACCAAGAATGAGAATATTTCATAGAATTATTCTAAAAGCGTTTCTTCTTCAGTATTTTCTAAAATAGTAAAATCTTTAGTAATATAAAAACGATAATAAGTAAGAAAAATAGAAGCAACAAGTAAAACTATCAGAACTGCAAGCAAAATTTTTGAATTTCTATCCATACTTATATTATAAGTAAAAAATCAATTTAAGTAAAGAAAATAACTACCTATTAAAATAATAACTATGGCTAAAATTCTATGAGCCAAATGACGTTTTGATATTTTTTCAGTGACAATATGAGGTAAAAATAGTGTCAAAGATATACCTATGATGAAAGTAAATACTGTTTGATAAGTATTGACGACAAGAACAAGAACAACTGGAGCAAATAGTGTGGCTAAATTACTTAAAAAATTACCCACGGCATAAAAAAATTCACTAAAACCATTCAGTATAAAAATTTTAGCGCGATTATTTTTTACTAATGTAAAAAAATCTTCTTTAAAATTTTTGGAAAGTAAAAAAAAGAGAAAACCAACAATAAAGATCCCAAGGTGTTGCCAAAAAAGAGAAGTAACAAAGGAACCCTGAAATATTGTAAATTTTTTAAATAAAACATCATTGGACGCAAAAAACAACGCGGATAAAAGAATAAAACCTACCATTTCCCATTTTACTGAAAGCTTCCCCTCTATCTCTTCAAGATCAAAAGACAATATCCCTGCTCCAGCCAAAATAATAAGAGCCGCGAGAACTTGAGTCAGTGTCAAAACTTCACCCAAAAAAAGATACCCCAAAAAGTAAGCAAATACTGGAGATGTTTGATAAAGTGCTACGACAACAGACGATTCTTCGTTTTTTAAAGATTGAAGATAAAAATAAAGACCTAGAGCACCAAAAAACCCTGGCAATAAAAAGAGTAGAAAATTATTAAAACTAGAATACAAAATTATTTCATTATATTTAAAGATTAAAATTGCTATTGAAATAAAGATAGAAAAAAGAGTAGAAAATAAAAAAACCGATCCAATACCTCTCCCTCTACTGTATTTGGAAAGTATAAACTTATCAAAATGAGTATTTATACTCCAAAAAATCGGCGCTAGTATCGCAATAAAAAACCAATTCATATCTTTATAATACCACTTATAAAAAATCCAAAGACATTGACAAATTTATATAATTTTGACTTAATCTAAAATCTATTTACTCAAAGTAAATTTCTTACTGCTTGTCTGAAGTATTATTTTTGATGTGCTTTTATTGCGAACTGTAATGACTAGATAATAATCGTTTCCACCAGAAAAAACAGGAACTATATTTTGTTTTGGAATAAACCAAGTGTAAGAATTGACCCCCAATTTACTTTTTGCCATTCCCAAACCATAGCTCAAATTACCTTTTCTTAAACTTATGTCTGTATTGTTAAACACAGGCAAAGGGCCATCTATTTTCCAAGTTATTTGTTGTTTAGATGAAAAATGCCATACATTACCTGATAATGGCTTACTCACTGAAATTTTAAATGATGGCACTGGAGTAGCTACATAAGAGGTCAATGTCTGGCTAGTGCTCGATCCTGCTTTATCTTTCGCAGTAAAGACTACTTTGTAAGTACCTCCCTTAGAAAAAGTATGCTTAAATTCTAATGATGGATTAAAAATAACACTCGTAGAATTAGCACTTTTATATTCTTCTTTAGATCCATCTCCCCAATTTACCTTCACAGAGACATAACCACTCTTATCTATGACATTAATTATCCAAGTATTTTCCTGACCTACTTTCAATGTTTTAAGTTCATTTTTATCTATCAATTCATTAATAGTAGGAGCACCTAAAACTGTAATCGGTTTAAGGCCAATAAAAAGAGAAAAGGTTATTAAAATAAAAAGAAAGGATAATTTATAAAATTTATACATACTCTAATTATACTATTTAAGAAAATATACAGACGTTGGACGTCTGGGAACTGTGGATAACTCCCAGACGTCCAACGTCTGTATACGTCAAAAAAACCTTATTTTCAAGGTTTTTTAGTTTAATCAAATACTCAGTGTTGGCGACAGCCTACTTTCCCCACAATGGAGTATCATCGGCTCAATAAGGCTTAACTTCTCTGTTCGGAATGGGAAGAGGTGTGGCCCTTACGACAAATCACCAACACTGAAAATTTGATTACATTTAATTTACTACAGTATATTGTAGTAAATTATTTTTTTATTTATTATTCTGTGGTTTGTAAATTTCTTAACAGGAATCGAAACATTAGTACTTCTCAGCTCAACACATTACTGTGCTTACACTTAAAGCCTATCAACGTGATCATCTCTCACGGTTCTTAACGATTCCTAATCTTGAAGCTG
>Ga0172379_10005178_pt1 | contig 18446 bp, 15 predicted proteins | sample GrowelOW334metaG_FD_119756 | JGI IMG/M metagenome (GOLD analysis project Ga0172379, IMG submission 119756) | Groundwater microbial communities from an aquifer near a municipal landfill in Southern Ontario, Canada - Groundwater well OW334 metaG | ecosystem: Environmental > Aquatic > Deep...
CCGGAGGAGTGGACTTTTATACCTAGCTGGTCGCCTGATGGCAAATACGTACTTGTCACTTGGCCAGCCCCGCCCAAGGTTGGCCCTGACGGTAAACTGAGTCGAGTAATCGGCAAGTTGAATAAAGATGCGACAGGTGTCTTTCGTAGCGCACCGACCATACTGACTCCCGGTCAACAACCACCGAGCGCAATGCTGACTAATTTGGGAACGCAAGAGCCGCTTTTGCTTGATGCCAAAACCTACAAGAAGCTACCTGTGGAATTTGCGGATACTCCAAATGTGTTTGCAACGAAGATGAAAGGTGGGCTCTGGTCTCCAGATAGCAAACTTATAGTTGATCATTCAATTTTCGGCTCACCCGCGATATTTGACGCTCAGACTGGCAAAATCATTATGCAGTTAAAGCAGTCTCAATCAAACATCAGGCAAAAATCAACCTGGTCGCCAGATAGCAAGCGTATAGCAATCAATGGAACTGAAAACGGCATCTCGATTTACTCTATTGGTGGCAGAGATGCAGGTCTGCCGCTACCGAATATAAAGGGAGAATGCAGCTCACTAGCTTGGTCGTCCGACGGTCAGTTTATTGCGTTTTTTGAAAACAACGAAAAAAATTGCAGCCTTGTAATCTGCTCGCCAGATGGCAAAGATATACGATTAAAATTGCCACTAAAGACCGAAGGTAGAGACCTGGCCTGGTCCCCCGACGGTAAAGTACTTGCTTATAGCGACAGCGCCATTCATATTCTAGACGCAGAGCTAAAAGAAATAAAAAAGCTAGATTCAGATGACGAGTCAGATAAAGGGTTGGCATGGTCACCGAACGGAAAATTTCTGGCATACCGCGCCAATTGTCCTCTGCTCAAAGTATTTGATGTAGAGCACATGAGACCGTTGTCCGAATTATCTTGCGAAAAGAACGGTAGATATCATTTCTACTGGTCGCCTGATAGCAAGTATCTTGCCATCACTGGAGCCGCAAACGAAATAGTATTGAGCGACGCGCAGAGCGGCAAAATATTAGGAAGCAAATCATTTGATGAAGCTTCAGTGATTCAATGGGTCCCCGATGGCAAAGCCATTGCTATTAGTCGTTTCAATGACGAATCAGTCTTACTTGAACCAGTTAACTTAGAGCCTGATACGGTGGCCTTTACTGGTGGCAACACGAATAATCCGTGGCAAGATCAAAGGGTCCTAAAAAATTTAGATGACTGTTTTGTCGAACTAGAAAAACTAATGGGCGAAGGAGAGCTGAAGAAATTTAAAAGCCTTGAAGGAAAGGAAGCGTCGGGCTATGGATGGCCATTCTTTCAGATGGGACTGCGCAACACCTGGGGCCTAAATGGCAAAAACGTCCTAGTCAAATACTTCAACCAGATGGGCATACAAGATTCTCGCCATATGTCTGCAATGATCATGGTAATGTACTGGCGCAAACTTAACGGCCAACCATTGGAGACTGAAAAGATGGCACAGCAGCTGAAAGAAGCTGAAGATCAAATTCGTCCTTATAACGAATCGAGCATACCAAAGAAATAGGTCTCATTTCATTTTCGTTAGACCAGCTCGGCCGGAGTATTCTTAAGAGAGCATCTCCGCTAAAATATACGGCAAATCAAAGCTTGGACAAATAGCGTGCCTGAAACCTGGGAACTACTGAAAATCTGCGCTGAGAATGCAGCCGCCAGTAAGCACTATGAAGACGCGCAGAACTTTATGTGGCAGGCCATCGACGAAGCGGCCAAAGGCAAGTCTCTACTAGTCGTGGCTCTCTGCCTCGACTACCTAGGTGATCTTTACTACCAGCAGAACCAATTCACCCATGCAGAATCGATATACAACGACTGCCTAGACAAACAGATAACGGCTCTAGGGCTAGATCATCCTGAGCTGTCGTTTGTCCTCAACAAGCTCGCCCAATGCCAATGTCTGCAAAACAAGTTGAAAGAGTCAGAAGATAGTTTAAAGCAGGCCCTGCTAATAAACCTCATAGCCCATGGCATAAACCATCCGCAGACTCGATGGACCATAAAAAATATGGAAGAACTCTATCAGCATCAAAACAAAGTATTTGACATACAATCAATCAGTAGTTGGGGAAATGTACCAGCCCCAGAACCATCTAGAGCGAAAGAAGCCTTAATTTGCAAAACCTGCCACCGCCCCTACCAGGGAGCACAGTGCAGCACTTGCACCCAACTGCGCATGGCTGCCATACCTAGCTTTGATAACGAACTAGAGCGGCTCGCGGTGGTATGCGCCACTAGAGATATTAGAGCCGGATCGATCATAATCTTGAGTTCCGTTCACATGGACTTTCGCATGGTATCAAAGACGGACTGCTTGAAAAATGTCAACCAAGCACTCGGCAAATCAGCCAAACGTTTATTGAGAGAGGGCCAAGCTTTAAAGGCCTCTGATTTAGAAGAACACTGAAGAGGTGCGAATCGATCAAGTCATTTTTGACCTTCAATCAGCACTTAGGCAGTCAGGGAAACATCAGGCAGCAAGATTATCTTGGAAGTGTTCCCCCCTTCCATCGCTGCTGGAGATTTACCAATGCCCTCAGAAACAGCCGAAATTACTAAAAACGTAAAAGAATACACTGACGCTAAACAAGATGGTCTAAATGCAAACGGCCTATCCTTTGATGAGATATTCAGAAAGGCAGAAAATTCTGGTAGAGAGCGCAGTGAAGTAAACAGTTTGCTCAACCCGGCAATAATGAACGACCCAGATGCTCGGGCCGCTATTAATGCCGACTTACAGGCAAAAGGCCTTTTACCAGATCTTCTAATTTCAGAATTCGACAATCTTGACACAGACAAAGATGGCAAAATTTCTAAAGAAGAATCACAGGCCATTCAAAACGATTATCAAAACAAAGATGCAGTGACAGTCATTGCAGCTGACGCAGCCATAGGTAGTGCCGACGCAATCGATAAAAACGGCGACGGAATTTCAAGAGACGAACTTGAGGCTTACAAACGTGAAAATCCCGCCCCAGCTGAAACAACTGCGGATGTTCCTGCTGAGCAATCCACAGATCAACCGGCGGAAAATCAAAAGGATGCTCGCTTGCAAATTCTCGAAGATCCGACAAAACCGATGGAAGAAAAACTTATAGCCGCTCGCGACTACGCGAAAGACCATGGTGGCAACGTCGAGGTTGAATTGACCAATCCAGATGGCACCACAATGAAAGTGCGCATTGAAGTAAATGCCGTCGGTAGTAATGGGCGCGAACTTGTGCACCTTTACGTGAAGAAAGAAGGTGGTGGTGAAACGATCGCTCTAAGAGGAGTGAGTGACGCAGAGGGTGCGATTTCTTCACAGAAGAAAAAAGATGGCACCGATGCCGGACTGGTCGGAGACAAGTGGAAGCGTGAAAATGAAGAAAGTCTATTCGGATGATAGACAGATAGCCAGAAAAACAGATAACCAGAAAAACAGATAGACAGCCTATGCCTTCTTCAATCGACCCCAAGATCTTTTGTAATGGAAGCGCCGAGGATAACCTCTTCCGGGCGAAGGTTTTGTTGACGCACAAAAACTCTCACCAAGCGATCCCAAATCTCTTTATCGGATGGATGTTTCGGAGCAAATAATTCGTCATTGACCTTGATCAATGAATGAACGAGTTCTCGCATGGTGAGAGTCCTTTCGGTTAAGCGAAATCCAAGAAGTCTATTCGCCGCCTGAAACGGGGGCGTCTTTAAATCAATGAACATCTGAAGAAACGGCCAGCCGTCCTCAATGCTTTGCATTGCCAGCAAATCAGAAAGACGCGTGTCGGGGGTAATCAAATGTCTCTCAAGCCTATAATTTTGAATCAATGCCCGCCTAAGCTTGTAGAAAACTTGTTGAGTCAAACAAGCCTGGGGGTCAGCAGTGGAGAGCCGGTGCTTAAGCCACTCATAAACATCGCCCACAGTAAACATCCGCTCAGCATATCGATCCGGAATGTCCAAACCGAACTCTTCTTCGATTGCTAATACTAACTCGACAGAATCAAGTCCCATTCAATACCTCGGAATAAAGAGCTAACCCAGGATGCCGACGCATTAGTCTAAACTCCAAGCTCAACACCAGTTGAGCTTGCTAATTTCTCTAACAGCTGATTCTGAAAATCTATGTCTAAAACAGCAGCATGGGCCTTTGTAAGCTGTTTGTGATACCAGTATCCTCCGCTGGTAAGAGCCTCGGGTTCTTCACTCGTCGCTAGCCATTCTTGAGTAAGGTGCCCTTGTCGCAAATCATCTGATGCACTGGGGCCGCCCATCTTTGTTGGCACCCAGCCTGGGTCTACAGCATTGCAAATAACATTTCACCAGCACTTTGCCAGCCCGGCGCAGAATGTAGTGATCAATAATTTGCTATCAGAGTAGCTGATCGAAGCGGCTTTGGTATTCCAATCCAGATCGTCCAAACTGGCTCTACCACCCAAGTGCATACCGCTACTTAAATATATCAATCTTTGCGGTCTAGCAATTAGTGCAGTTAGTACATAAGGAGCCAATACATTCACGCCAGCTACATCACCTTTGTAGACACCGGCATTATGAATAACCGCATCCATTTGACCAAGTTTATTTACCTGTAGTGCAAGCTCATGTGTTTCTTTGAAGTTAGCTAAGTCGCCAATTGTTGCAATGGCACCACCAGCCAAAAGGTCGTTTACAGCACTCAGGCGCTCTTTCGATCTTACATGCACAACCACTTCATGACCTTCGGCCAGTAGTGTTTTTGCGGCAGCATGACCAAGCCCATCAGCAGAACCTGTTATAAAAATTCGGCTTTTCACATTTGCTTTTGATTTAGTCAACAAACTCATTCCTTCAGAAACAGCAGCAAGAGACTGTAGTGTGGTGCACGACAAACAATCAAGAAAGCGGCAAAAGTATGATAGCAATGTTCGAATGCTAAAATATCGTGCAGTATTCGGAGAAGTAAAAATGAAACCTACGCAAAGCGCTGCTATATTCCTAGCGATGGCTGCTATGACCCTTTTGCCTTTAGGAACGCAAGCACAGCAAGGAAATCAACCTGCATATCAGGGATATCAATCGGGAAATCAAGCCGGCAGCGGCATTAGCATGACGATTTATCCGGTTGTACGCAAGGCTGATGGCAATCAATATCTGATTACACCATCCGGCAAAGAGGTGACGGTGCCAGGACTGGTGATCGCACCGAATGCAAATCAGGTTTCAGTTTACCGCGATCTAGCTAATCACTTCTGGTACACCGCTATGAATGGTCAGCAGATAGCTGTCACTCCAGAGCAGCTTGAAGCAGCACAGGCGCAGATCAACATGCAGTCTGGAGGCGGCGGCATGTCACAACAAATGATGGCGCCAACGCAATCATATTACAACTCTACACCGACCTACGCCGGTGGCTATAACGGCATCCCCTACGGCACGCCAGTGAGCGTTGAAGGCCCGGGACAGTATAGCTACATGGCTCAAGGCGGCAATAAGCAGTTTGTCACGCCAACCCCGCAAACTAGTACACAGTTCAATCAATTTCAGCAACAGGTTCCATACGGACAGTCGCAGCAGGGGCAAAGCTCTGCCCAAAATTCTGGCGGTGAAAGCCGGATGGATCGACGGCGCGAGAATCGTGCGGAACGCCTTGAAAATCGATCAAAAGAACAGGCAAGCGACGCCACAAATGACCAAGCTTATGCTGATCAAAAAATGCAATCAGGGCAGACTCTTGGTACTGGATTCAGTGCTCGACGCTCCGCTCGCGAAGAGCGACGCTCGAAACGGGAAGAGAAGCGCGCCGACCGCCTAGACGGCAGTTCAGGTCAACAATAAAGCAGCCACTCGATGATTGGTGGTGCGAAATTAGACGGTCGGCAATAGCTTAGCTCAAGCCATTGCCGACCGAATCTATTATCGTAATTAGCGAACTTCAGCTGGCTGCGGTACTGACTTGCGCAAGAACTCCAACATCAATTTGCTGATTGCTGGAAGCTCTTCTTCAAGAGCAAAGTGTCCAGTTTCGAACAAGTGAAATTCTAGATTTTTCAAATCGCGCTTGTAAGGCTCAGCACCTGCAGCAGGGAATATTTGGTCGTTCTTGCCCCAGACAATAAGGGTCGGTGGCTGGTGGTCGCGGAAATACTTTTGCCAGCCAGGATACAACGGTGAGTTGGTGCCGTAGCTATAGAACAACTCAAGTTGAATTTCCTTGTTACCTGGGCGATCCATGCCAGCCTGGTCATGCATCCAGCTATCAGGCGAAATGGCTTCTAGGTTGCGCACACCGGTGTGATACTGCCATTTGGTAGCATCAATTTCAAATAGCCCTTTGAGCGGAGCAGCTTTGGCTTCACTCTTATCTTTCCAATATTCACGGATTGGTTTCCAGAAATCATTGTCTAAGCCTTCGTCATAGGCATTGCCGTTTTGCACAATTAGACTTTGAATGCGCTGCGGATTCTTGGCGGCGATGCGATAGCCAATAGGTGCGCCATAGTCCATAACGTACATCGAAAATTTCTTCAGACCAATAGTGTCTATGAATTTCTCAATAACTTTGGCTAGATTATCGAAACTGTACTCGAATTCTGACACTGAAGGCATCGAGCTATGTCCGAAACCAGGATAATCAGGAGCAATCACGTGATAGTGCTTTGCTAAAATTGGAATCAAGTTGCGGAACATATGCGATGAAGTTGGAAAACCATGCAATAACAAAATTGTAGGCGCATCTTTCGAGCCCGCTTCTCTGTAAAAGATATCAAGTTTATCCACTTTGGCCGAGCGATAAAAAACTGACTCGACGGTTTCGGCCTGAATTTGAGACACAATGCTACCCTCCTAATGTGGCACCAAAGTATATACCTTATCAGTATTATTTCGAGCGAAATTTCGGGTGCTTTTTGAGTGTTAATTCGTGCAAAATAGGGTATTTGGTTGCAAAGCCCCCACTTACGAGGTCCTCTCTTTGCAAACTCCGAAAATACTGCAAATCAATGTTAGCAAAGCAAAAGAGGTGCTCTGGAACGGGCAATCTGTTTTTACTGGAATTTTCAAGACTCCAGTAGAAGGCCGGGTGAGAGCGCGAAGATTAAATTTGGACGGCGATGAGCAAGCTGACCTAACAGTTCACGGTGGAAGTGACAAGGCTGTCTATGCCTATCCGATTGAACAGTATGAGCACTGGAGTCAACAATATCCATCCCGCGATTTAGAGTGGGGAATATTCGGCGAGAATTTAACGGTATGTGGATTTGATGAAACAAACACTTGCATCGGTGACAGGTTGCAAATTGGTGATGCCATTTTTCAGGTAACTCAGCCGAGAATGCCGTGCTACAAACAAGGAATTCGCTTTGGAGATCCAGGCATCATCAAGCTTTTCTACAAAAGCTATAAATGGGGTTTCTATCTATCTGTAATTCAAGAAGGAACAATAGAAACCGGCGACGAAATTATTCGCCTTGAGAAAAATGATAGTGAAAACGTTCGTCTGCTAGACGTCTCAAAATGTCTTGTCGACAAAGAACCAGACCCCGAGCTAGTTGCACGGGTATTAAATTCTAAGTTGGCAGAGCAAATGAAATACCAACTGCAAAGTCGATTTAGCTAGTAGGCCAGAAATACCTAAACTAATTGCGCGGAAGTGCCACCAAGAAAGTGGTGCCTTCGCTCGAAGAAACAAATGAAATTTTGCCCTTGTGCACTTCCGCAATCTTCTTGCATATAGCTAGACCCATTCCAGTTGATCGCTCGTCTGGCACATTGGTCAAACGACGGTAAAGTTGAAACGCTTCGTTCGAACGAACTTGATCTATTCCAAGCCCATTGTCCTTGATCGAAATCAACCAGTCTTCTTTGTTTGACTCAGCAGTTATCGATAACTTGGGTACTCGCCGGCAGTATTTGATGCCGTTATCGAGCAAGTTTCTAAACATCATAGTCAATAGGGCCTTATTGCCATAAACAACAGGCAAATCCTCGACCTTCAAATCAGCTTCACTGACTGAAAATTCATGCTCTAATTCTTTCTGCGCGTCGGCAACACATTCGGAAAGTAGCACAGACTCTTGCGCTATGTAGGGTCGGCTGACGCTGGCATAGTTCCACAAATCATCAATCATACGCGCAAGTCTGCTATTTGCTGTGACGCACTTGTCGATGAATTCATCGGCATCCGCACCTAAGCGGCCTTGATAGCGCACAGCCAAAAGTTTTAGATAGCTTCCCATCGTATTAATGGGCTCTTGTGTTTCATGCGAAATTACAGTTGTTAGGCGCTGCATCTCTTCATTTAAATTGGTAAGTTCACGGGTGCGTTCCTCAACTCTTACTTCAAGTTGCTCAGTCGCTTTCTTCTCGTAATCAATATCTGTACACGTACCAAACCATTTGACGATCTCTCCCTGCTCCGAACGAACAGGAACGGCTCGACTGAGGAACCAGCGATAAATTCCATCTGCGCCTTTGATCCTAAACTGAATCTGATATGGCACACCCGTTGCGATTGATTCAGCCCACACCGACTTCACAGATTCCACTTCATCAGGATGAACGTAATTACTGTACCCAAAGCCCATAAGGGCTTCGGCAGTAGTTCCCATATATCGTTGGGCAATTTTATTTGTGTAGTCGAGTTGACCGTCTGGAGCTGCCGTCCATACAATTTGTGGCATGGCTTCTGCCAAATCAATAAATTGGCGGCGAGAATAATCGAGTTGTTTTAAGGCCTGCACTTGCGGGGTGACATCGGTGAAGTAGCAGATGATGCCAGACTCGTCATCACCTAAATCGATCTTCTGAATTTGCCAATCATAATAATCTGATCCGCTGAGACTTTCTGCATCTAGGCCAAAATTACTGACAGCATATGGCGCGCCAGTATCCATCGTAATTTGAAAGCGCGCAGATATGACATCAGCTACAGCTTCGGAACGGATAGAGTAAATCACTTTCTGGAAATTCTGACCGACCAGGTTAGGGATGTCAAAACCCTGAAAGAGCTTTGTTGCTTTTTGATTGGCAAATATAAATTCCCAGCTTGAGTCGATGATATAAATGCCGAGAGGAGCACTATCCAGACTCTCTAAAGCGGGTATTGATTTCATTAGATACCTATATTAGCCCTGATAAGGTTCGACCCGCCACGTTTGGCGGATCGACTACAAGCGGCACTTGACTTCGCCCCTGCAGGCTGGCAAATAAAGGTTACACTAAATAGGTGCCCAATTTGAGATGATTAGAAGATAGGTGCTGTGACCAGGAGACAAAATTGTGAGATGGCATACAGCCCAGTTCGGTAGCAACGAAGATATCGAAGAACAAGCCAGAGTTAGCGAGCAGATTGATCGCTTCTGGAAGCAGTTTGCTGCCGATAGCGAACAATTAAGAAGCAATTTCTTCGAAGACAAAACCGAAGAAACTGTTGACTGGTGCGAAGCTTACCTGAAACCAATTCACGAAGACCTCATGTGGGAGGTTAGTCGCGATATTCTTGAAGTCGGCAATAAGAGTCTTGTCTTCACAGTTACCCCAGAATCTGAATATGTCTTAAGACCGCTCACTAAGGCCGTGATTGAACGAGCCCCCGAGATACCTAATTGGCGCTTTACGCAATTCAAAGAGCCACTGATCGGAGACTTCAACGATTTTGAACACAGCATGCTCAAGCACAGCTGGTCGGAAGTACAGGGTCAAATCAATGAATCACCGCTGAAGTGCTTTGATATCACCCTTAGTGCCAAACATTTCAAGAAGGACAATAAAGATTCTGACATCGCAGAGGCCCTCACTGTGCTGACAACGGTTCTTGGAGAAGAGCCCGTTGACCTGTGGATAAACTTCGTTCTCACTGAGCCTCAGTCTAAGAAAAAAGCGCTGGCCAAAGCAGCGAAAAAGGCTCCAGCCAAAAGCAAAAAAGATGATGGCGACACTCTCAAAATCGCTGCGGACCAAGATATCGAAGCCCTGAAGAAGAGCGAGATTATCAAGAATAGCGAGTTAGACGATGAAACTGAGAACATAGAAGTCGAACCTCAACCGTTCTACCCGCTAAACTCACTGCGCAATATTTTGGCCACCAGGGTAGCCGAGTTGGTAGATGAGCTTCCCATCGAACGCTGCTGGGAGCGCGAACTTCAAGGCTTTTATTCGCTCAAGGGCAGCAGCTGGGAAGAAGGCCTTAGACCAGTAATAACTACGCCATATCCGGCAACAATATTTGCCAAAGAAAGGCGAATGTTGTTTCACTCTTCGGCATTTACGCGCCACGATGAAGTTTTTGCCTATCTAAAAATGTCACAAGAACAAGAACTAGCCCATGATGTAGAGGCACGCTTTGAGCTTGAAGATAAGCTCGATAGAGAATTGCGTGAGGCTGGTGCAGGTTGTGTTCTCGGTGGTGGCGTCGGTAGTGAAGCGGCTTATATCGATATGATCATTAGCAATCTACCGGAAGCAGCTGAGATATTGCGGGAGCAAACACGAAAGGCGAAGCTACCAGAAACTAGTTGGTTGCTGTTTTATGATACTTATTGGGTGGATGAATGGGTCGGCATGTACAAGCGCACCCCGCCTCCTGATGCCCATGAAGGCCCGATGTGGTGATTTTTCACTGAGCGTGCGGGACAGTCAGACAGAATGTTGTACCCGGCTGCCCTTGATTGGGCCAAGCTTCTAGCTTGCCACCGTGGGCCTCAGTAAACCAGCGGCAAATGAATAGGCCCAGTCCAGAACCCTTAATAGCCAATGCTGATGCTTCGCTTGGCGCATAAGGCTGAAACAATTCCTTCTTGGCTTGCTCAGAGAGACCTTTTCCTTGATCTATAACCGATAATGACCACTGTTTAGCAGTGCTTCCTGCCGATACGACAATTGTAGTGTCGCGAGGGGAAAACTTGATAGCGTTCGAGAGCAAATTGGTGAGCACTTGACGCATTCGAGCTTTGTCAGCAGAAACAGCAAACGCCACGGCTTTCACCTCAATCTTGATGCCGTTCTTAGCCGCCATCGCCTCGAGACTTGCCACCACATCTACTATCATTTCACTAAGAATAAACTCCGCAACCTCAAGCGCCAAATCTTTGCGGCGTAATTTATCTAAATCAAGAAACTCGTCAATTAGTAAAACCAAGCGATTGAGACTAGTTGTAATCGAACCAATTTTCTTCTCGGCTTCAGGAGTAAGCGGACCAAAGAATTTCTCTTCCAACATCTCTAACGAAGTCATAGCCGATGCCAGTGGAGAGCGCATATCGTGTGCCACCATAGCAACGACCTGCGATCTAAATTTCTCGGCAGCAACTAGTTCAGTGCGGGCTTCAACAATGCAATTATCAATTTCAGCGAATTCATCAACACCACTAAGTGCTGGGCCAACATCTTCAAGCTCCGCCAGGGCCTTGCTGCGTGCAAGAATAACTTGCAGTCGCAAAAGCAGCGAGCGACGAAAAAGATATAGAGCAACCGCAGAAAAAACGATGTTAAAAACCAAACAGCTGAGTACTAACGAGCGAATTCTTGCCACTAACTGCGTCTGCTCAAGTATGCGCACTTGCCGCTGCTTATCTGAATCTTCAACGACGGCAGTATAGATATCATTGATTCGGCTAGCCTGACGTATCAATGGCTTTAGTTGATAGAGCGCCAACAATTTGTTCTCGCCACCAGCTTGATTGTCCATCTTCAAACATTGATTGCGTAATCGTTCAAGAGCAGGAATACTCTGATTTTCTAAATCATCCAAACTCTGAGCAAGCACCGATTGGTCATGGGGTGTTTGCGCACGAATTTGCTTCAAACAATCTTTGGCAGTGGCAAAAGTTTCGTTGGCTTGCTTCAAGCGAAAGCTATCAGTAGCCCCGCTCGACAGATAACCCGAAAACAGACCAGAGGCACTGACAAGTGAAACATATAAACGATTGAGCAATCGAAAGCCATTGGCTTCAGTCTGTTCTAACTGTACGGCGTTACTAAGGCGCGATATTGCATCCTGCATCAACACCACACCATAGGCATTGAGCGACACTGGTATAAGGGCAAGGATAAGAGTCTTCTGCCAGATTTTCAATTAATGTACTTATAAAGTAGGCCTATAATAGCTTAATTGTACAAGGTCAAATGAGGTCCAAGTCTTGGCAAAGCTTCTGATAGTAGATGACGATATCGAACTAGCCGACAATACCAAACACTGGCTGATGCAAAGTGAAAATCATCAAGTCGACTGCTGCTATAACGCCGAAGACGCAGAGCAGATGCTCTCACAATTTCACTATGACCTCTTAATTTTCGATTGGCAGATGCCAGGCATGTCGGGAATTGACCTGTGCAAAAAAATTAGAGCGGCCGGCCTGCACACTCCTATTCTATTTCTCACTGGCCGATCAGCCATGGAAGATCTCGAGACCGGTCTTGAAAGTGGCGGCGATGACTATCTGAAAAAACCATTCCATTTAAGAGAACTATCCGCCCGCTGCAAGGCGCTTCTTAGACGGCCCGAGGCCATACAAGAACTGACTGACCAGAGCGCTAACATCAAACTAGAAGTGGAAAATCGCATTCTCAAAGTGTTTGGTACAGACGTCGCTCTTACCAGGCTAGAATGCGCTTTCACCGAATATTTACTGCGCTACCCCGATCGCTCCTTTAGCGCCGCTGAAATTCTCAAAGCAATTTACCGTGCCGATAAAGATAGCTCTGAAGAGGCCGTGCGCGCCTTAGTCAAAGGCCTTCGCAAAAAGCTGGGCAGTTGCGGCGAACCAAGAGCAGCCGAAATTCTTACCACGATTCCCGGGGCAGGCTACAGCATCAAAGATACCGGGTCTTCGTGAACAATGTCGCTTTGATATGAGATTTTTGGAACCTCAGTTAAAAGCCTCCGTCTCCACGCCAGTGCACAATCGAGTTTTGAATTTTAAAACTTGCACTTGGAGCACTGAAAATACCTGCAAAGCGAGGAGCAACATGAAGAAATTGATGTTATCACTGGCTTCAGTATTGTCGCTGTTAGCGGCAAGCACAGCTTTGCCTGGGCAAGCTGCTGAAGTTACAGAAACGAGTACACAAACAGCTGTACAAACTGCAAGCCCAACCACAAGTACAACAGAAGTTATTGTGCCAAGTGTGTCAGCACCAAAAGTAGTAGATAGCTGGATGCAGCCGTCAGTAACTAGAACAAAAAGCGTCACCAGCAGTGATGGCAGTGTCGAAAAGACTGTAGAGCCAATGATTATGGAACGCCACGAAGCAGTGGTGGTACCAACAGAAGCTAAAGTGACAACGACCACTACTGTTTCACCAGCGGCTGTCACCGAAGTAACTAAATCAGCCGTGGTCAGAACCGCAGCAGTAAAAGCTCCAGTAAAGAGAACTAGACGCTATGTCAAACGTGCTTATCGACCAGCCCCAAGACACAGACAAGTCGCCGTCCGTCACTATACTCAAGCAAAAACTGTTGTAGTGCAGCCGCAAGTTGTTGAACAAAGACAGGTAATTGAACAAAAGTCAGTTCTGATCGAAAGACCAGATCCAGCCTTGAAACTACCCTAACTAACTCGCGTAAATCTAAGTAGACTTACCGGCACTCAGTAGTTGTTCGCCAACTATCTCACGCCAGTTATTGCGGCCAATATTGCCACCACAAACAACAACACCAACCCGCTCACGTGGCTTGAAGTTGATGTACTTGGCAGAAATGGCCGCAATTGCGCATGCAGCCGCTCCTTCAATCAACATGCCTTCATTCTCAAGGAAGTCGAAGACGGCCTGATGAATGTCGCGCTCTTCAATTGCCACCCACTCGTCGACAACTTCTTGCACGAGAGGGAAGGTGATTGTCTCAGCATCAATGTTGCCAGCGATGCCGTCGGCGATTGTATCTTGCTGCAAAACTTTGACTACGCGACCAGAGTGAATGGCAGTCTTCATGGTTGGTGAGGCCGCAGCCACGACGCCAACAATGCGCACCTTCGGATTGATCAATTTGGCGACAAGGCCGATACCTGATATCAATCCACCACCGCCAACAGCCACGATTACTGTTGAGAGTTTGGGGATCAACTCATACATTTCCAGCCCAACAGTGCCCTGGCCAGCGATAACTTCTCTGTTGTTGTAGGGCGAAATGTACAGACCTTTCTGCTCTTTTGCCAAACGCATGGCATAGGCTTCAGTCATGTCCATGTCGTCGCCATGTTGCATCAAGCCAACACTGTAGCGCTCTAGCTTTTGTTTCTTAAGCGGATTGACGTTCGTGGGCAGGCAAATACGTGCCTCACGTTCGGTCGTTATAGCTGCTTCGGCGATACCGAGGCCATGATTGCCAGCAGAAGCAGTAAATACTTTGGTAAAACCGCGCTCTTTTGCCCAAGTCATGGCATTAAGGGCGCCGCGATATTTAAATGAACCGGTTACCTGAAGGTTCTCTAGCTTCATGAACACTTCGGCTTGTGAAACGTCACAGAGCCAGTGGCTCTTGCGCAATGGAGTATTCATCGCCAAACCGCTGATGCGTTTTTTGGCTACCAGTACATCACTAATGCTTAGTCTCTCTTCCGTCACCGCAAACCTCTTATCTATATAAGAATTGTCATCGCTATAGGAATTGGCAGCGCTCTAGAGGCTTCGTAACCGCTCTATGGGCGTTGTCACTGTGTTTTATATGACTTCAAAAATGGAGCGGGTGAGGGGAATCGAACCCCTGTATGAAGCTTGGAAGGCTGCCGTTCTACCATTGAACTACACCCGCATGCACTGAAGATTAGCATAAAGTGCTCGCGAGCAAAAGTTGCCAATACCACAAATCCTCTTGGCATTAAGGCTGAAGAGCTTAGCAAACCTGCGTAGAAACCTAAAAGTTTCCTAAACAAGGCTTAAATGGGCCGTCTTAATTTGTGTTTGGGGGTGGTTTAGTGATAACTTTTATATCGAAGAGGAGATCGGAAGCCGAGGCGTCAAAGTCGAGGTGCCCGTTAAACCTACGTTTTGCGACTCAAAAGTGCAGGGTGACCATGGCAACATTTATACAAACTTTAGCTTCGATGTCGCAACAGCTGGCGTTGGTATCAGACCCGAAGAACACGATTCCTTTCTCACCGCAGAAAGACTTGCCAAAGCGTCTTGTACCGCCGCACGTAGAAGCCCTCAAACCCTATCAGCCAGGCCGTCCACCTGTTGAGCTACTGAAAGAGCTCGGCATGGAACGCTTCATCAATATGGCTTCCAACGAGAACCCTCTGGGACCACCTCAATCGGCTCTAGATGCCATTCAAAAGGCATTGCCTCAGATCAACCGCTATCCTGACCTCTGCGGCACTAATTTGAGAGAAGCTTTAGCTGAGCGCTTTGCTACAAAAATCGACAATATCGCACTTGGCAGCGGCTCTGAGAGCACAATGGCCAACATCATTCGTGCCTTCTTACATGAAGATGATGAAGTGCTGACATCGCAAGGTACGTTCATCGGCTTATATGTATTGGTTAACGCCCAAGGCATCAAGCTCAATACTGTGCCGCTGAAAAACTATCACTTCGACCTTGATGGCATTGCTGCCGCGGTAAATCCTAAGACCAAGATGATTTACCTATGCAATCCAAACAATCCAACAGGCACAATCTTCAATCGCACTGAATTCGAGAACTTCATCAGAAAGATTCCAGACCATGTACTGGTCATTCTTGATGAAGCCTATTATGAGTTCGCTGCCATAAACCCAGAGTATCCAGACTCAATGCGTTATCGCTTAGACAACGTTTTGACCTTACGTACCTTCGCCAAAGCCTACGGTATGGCCGGTATTCGCCTTGGCTACGGCCTCGGTCACGAATATCTAATCGACTATGTCAATCGCATCAAACTTCCTTTCGAGCCTAACCTATTGGCTCAAGAAGCCGGTTTGGCCGCACTGCAAGACGATGAATTCTTGAACAGAACTCTTGAAAATAACGAAGAAGGCATGGCTTACCTCACCGGTGAACTAGACAAGCTTGGCTTGCAGCGCATTCCTTCGCACTCAAACTTCATCATGATCGAAATGGGCTCGCAAGAGAAAGTGGCCAAAATACACGATGGTTTGCTGCGCAACGGCATCGCCATCAGACCATTGGCTGGTTTCGGACTACCAACTTGCTGGCGTATAAGTATCGGCCAACCAGCCGAAAACAAACTTTTGATCACTGCATTGAAAAAAATCATGCAGCCTGAGCAAAGCAAAAAGTAGGCCTGGGCTTACATCTGCGTCGCCAGCTAACACTGATAGATATACAGTAGTCAATTAAACTTGGCACTACTGCGTGATTGCACCTTTTTGTGGGCTCCTGAACACGTAAACTAGTGAGACACAAGTATGAGGGTGTCCCATGGCTGTTTTCGAACCAGCAGTTCAACGTGCTATTGAGCGAGCTAATGCTCTGGCTCAGACTACTGCAAAAAATGGAACAGATTCGGACAACAGCGGCCAATTAACCATTGGTGGAACACTCGCGGGCGGCGCCATTGCCGGTGGATCGCTCAGTGGCGGCTCCGCCAACTACGACGACCATTCTATAGATATGGCCCTCGACATGGCCCTAGATCATGCAATAGATGGCAACTTTGATAGCTCAATCGAGAAAATATTGAAAGCCCGCTTTGGTCTCGACCATCTGCGGCCCAAGCAAAAAGAAGTAATTAGCAATATTCTTGCCGGCCGCCACACCTTGGCCTTCTTGCCTACAGGCTACGGCAAATCGCTCTGCTACCAACTGCCCAGCCAAGTGCTGCCAGGTGTCACTGTCGTCATTTCCCCTCTAATTGCTTTGATGCACGACCAGGTCAATGGCCTGATTCGCCGCGGAATCAGAAACGCCACAATGCTAAACAGCTCACTTGATGCTGAGCAGGTCGATGAGCGCGTATCAGGAATCAGACGGGGTCAGTACAAACTGGTATATGTCGCCCCAGAAAGATTGGAATCACCAAGATTTCGCTCGCTGCTGCAAAGCCTGGACGTATCGCTGCTGGTAATTGACGAAGCTCACTGTATCAGCCAATGGGGCCACGACTTTAGACCGCAATATCGCAATCTTAGAAGCTACTTGAGCCTAATGCCCAAGGCGACAATCTTGGCATTGACAGCTACAGCCACTCCCCGCGTGCAACGCGATATTCCTGAATCTCTCGGCCTGCCCAGCATGACCTGCGTCATTGGCTCATTCGACAGACCAAACCTGCGCTTTGAAGTTGAGCAATGCGCCAACAATGCCGACAAAGACCGTCATGTTTTTGCCATGCTGGCCGAGTCAAAGTTAGGCCTCGAGAAAAAACCATCTATTGTTTACACCAGCAGTCGCAAAGAAGCTGAAGAATTAGCCCGTCGTATCAAAGCAGCAAAAATTACAGCCGCTTGCTATCACGCCGGACTGTCACCAGACATTCGCAAAAAAGTGCAGAACAGTTTTGAAGACGACACCATTTCGGTGATTGTCTCAACTGTCGCCTTTGGTATGGGCGTGGATAAGCCAAACATTAGGCGAGTAATTCACTACAACATGCCTGGCTCGCTGGAAAATTATTATCAAGAAGCTGGCCGCGCTGGTCGCGATGGCAACCAAGCAACTTGCACCTTGCTCTATCAAGCAAAAGATATTTACACGCAAAAATGGCTGATGGATAAGAACTTCCCTGATGCCAAAGAAGTTGCTCACTTGCTCAAATTCTTGCATGACAATTCGCAGCAGTCCTTGAGACCAATGGATTTGCACAAGCGCATGCGTATGGAAGATTCGGCAATCAATAGCGCCCTTGATTTGCTCAAGCACTTACACATGCTAGATGTCGATGCCAACGGTGTCAGAGCCCGCGAAATATCTGGACGCATGCCGTCAATTGATATGAGTTGGCTCGATGCGCGCAAAGAACGAGACTCACACCGACTCAATCAAATAATCAAATACGCTCAAGAATTGACCTGTCGACGCAAACATATTCTTGGTTACTTCGGTCAAACTCTCGACAATACTTGCACCGGATGCGACACCTGCCACCCTGTTGAGAAACGTTTTGTCAGCATTCCCACGCCTCCAAAAACGGCAGTGACAGATGCTAGCCGTTCTACTCGTTCGGCACAAAGTCTGTACTCGCAATCGCGCCCAGCAAGCAGCAAACCAAAAGCAAAAGTAGAAGCTGACACAACAGGCAGCAGTGAACTCGAAGCCGCGATTTTAGTTTTGACAGGAGAACTAAGTGGCAAAGTTGGAAGAACAACCATTGCCTCTATTTTAATTGGCAGCAAAGCCAAAAAACTGAAAGAGAAAAAGCTAGATAAAGTCGATGCCTTCGGCACTTTCGCCCATGTGCGCATGGATGTAATTATGGATACAATCGACAATTTGATTGCTCAAGAAAAACTTCAAGTAATTACTGGCATGTATCCAAAACTGGTTTTGGCATAGACGCAAGCACAAGTACCAGCA
>Ga0172379_10005179_pt1 | contig 18434 bp, 18 predicted proteins | sample GrowelOW334metaG_FD_119756 | JGI IMG/M metagenome (GOLD analysis project Ga0172379, IMG submission 119756) | Groundwater microbial communities from an aquifer near a municipal landfill in Southern Ontario, Canada - Groundwater well OW334 metaG | ecosystem: Environmental > Aquatic > Deep...
AAACAAAAATTATTTTCCTCGGAACTCCGGAGTTTTCAGTTCCTTCATTGCGAATGTTTTTGGAAGATTCTTCTGTCGAAGTTTCTTCTGTGATAACTCAACCCGATAAGCCCGTTGGAAGGAAAGCTGTTTTGGTATCTTCTCCTGTAAAAATACTGGCTGAAAATTCAAATATTACAATAATTCAGCCTGGTAATATTAACGGCGATGATGTTATCGATATGGTTAGAAATGTGGAGCCTGATTTCATTGTGGTTGTTGCTTATGGACAACTTTTAACTGACAAATGGTTTTCTTTGGCTAAAAAAGAAATACTCAATTTACATGCTTCTTTATTGCCAAAATATCGAGGAGCATCCCCTATTCAGTCAGCTATCCTCGATGGATGTGAGAAAACCGGTGTTTCGGTTATGGCTGTTCGTAAAAAAATGGATAGTGGGCCTGTGTATGCCAAAAAAGAGGTTTCTATTAATGGAAAAAATCTTGTTGAATTAAGTGGCGAATTATCTATTACAGGAGCAAAACTTTTACATAATGTCGTTTCCGATTTCGATTCGTATAAGGCTGTTGCGCAAAACGAAAAGGATGTTTCGTATTGTAAAAAAATCGACAAAGAGGATGGTAAAATTTCTTTTGTTGGAATGGATTGTGACGAAATTTTACGAAGATATCGTGCGTTTTATGGGTGGCCCGGGGTTTTCTGTCGTATTGATGGCAAGAGGCTTATATTGTCGGAAATTGATGGTTGTACGATGAAAGATTTTGGTAATGCCGGGGATATTAAGATTGAAAATAATAAAATTCATATACAGACTAAAAAAGGCGTCGTTGAGGTTCGTCGGTTACAATTGGAGGGCAAGAAAGATATGGATTCTAAATCTTTTCTGGCCGGATATCCTTCGATAGAGAAAGCGAAAGGAGAATGATTGTTAGTAATTGCCCTTGGTAAAGGGTGTACGGATAGTGATCAAAAAGACCTATTATGCATACGGCTATGATTGCATATTTTATGTATTTGTCTTTTGTGCTTACGGTTGTATAAAAAAGCATAAAGAGTATTAGTGCGATTCCGATTATGCCAAGTTCCGATGTTGCTAATAAATATATGTTGTGTACCGGTTGGTATTCCCAAGGATCGATTTTGTTTTCCGTGTATTTCTGAATTAGGTTTGTGTAGTTTTGCCATCCGATTCCCAAAAAGTTTTCTTCTATTACGGAAATTGCTATTGGAAGTTGTTCGAATCTTTCGTTTATTTCATATGTGCTTAATAGATGTGATTTTAATGTTGGATAAGTGAAAAATCCCATTGTTGCGATTAAGAGAATCGTTGTTAACGATATCAAATAATGTTTTTTACAAAAAACAATTAGTGATTTCGTATTAAATAATGCGAATAATATCGCGCATGTTGCTAGTGCAAGTATTGCCGATCTTGAGAATGTGAGTACGATCCCTATTGTGCATAAGCCAAGAAATGGCATCCACCTTTTGAATTTCGCACCCAAAATAATTGCGATTGTCAGAAGTCCTGCGAGTACATTTGGGTGAGGCATTGTTCCGTAACTTCTTATCATTTTCGTGTCATTCACATCTATTTTCGCAATATTACTTGCGCTTAAATTCGGTTCTCCAAGCATTTCAAGTCCGATACTGCGTTGGTTGGTGAATTGCATTATTGCAATTATTGCTTGGATTGAGCCTGCAAGTAAAAGCACCTTATAAAGGCTTTCTTTTGTCGCTATTCTGTTTACAAGAAGCAGATAAGTAATAGCAAAAGTTAATAATCTGAATACGAGCCAGTATATTGGGAAAATGTCGCTTTTTATATTTAAAATAAATATTAAAATTCCCAAGGCGATTAGCGTGAAAAACATTATCTTATCTCCGATTTCGATTTTCGATTTAACCGGAAAGAAAAAAACAGCGCTTAATATGATCAAAATATCGGTAAGGTATAGTGTTGCATTGTTGAAATGATTTGATTGTCCGCTTAAATAAATTTCGGGTTGGCTAATTATTGTGGATATTTGAAAAGGCAGAGTGAAAATCGCTCCATAAAACAGCAGTTTCGCAACTTTTATTAAATCAATGTTTTTAAAAAGTTCTTTATTCTTCCGCAAGAATATTTGGAAAAAGACCATCTGTTGGCATTATTGCATTAATTTGTTCTTCCGCCGTACTCAAAGCCGTTTCCACTTTTACAGTCGCCAGTACCGAACTTATTGCCTCTTTGAATATTTCTTCATATTTTTCAGCATCCGCTATAGGTATTGTTTCCGCAAATCCGACTTGTTTGGCGAATACTCCATATACAGGGTCTTTCATTTGTTCTTCAAGCAAATCTCTTCGCGATGAAGGTCTATGTGTTTCTTCAAAATAATATTGTTCGTTTTCCGCTGATGTTAAAAATTCCAAGAAATCCCAGGCTTCATCCGGATATTCGGATGTTCTTGAAACCGTATAAGCGAAGTAACTTGCGTATACATCTCTTTTTTCGGTACTTGTTTCCGGATCGTATACTTGCGGAACATCAGTAATCTTAATAGTGTCGGCGTCTATTGTGGATGTGCCTTTTTTCTGTTCGGTTTCTATAAGGTTGACCAGTTGTTCATATAAATATGAATAGCCAAGTATCATGGAAGCTTTTCCTTCCACGAAAGCCATCATTTCTTGCTCTTCGCTCAGTGGATCCGAAATGTACTCATTCCAAGAGTAGTTTTTGTTACTCGGAATTCCAAAAGATGTAAAAAGGTCCAAGGCTTCTTTCCCCGGTGATACAACTCCTGAAGTGCTTGAAACTTCGGTTGAGGTTATCGTAGATGTTTTGTATTCGTCATCATAGAATTGTGTACCGTATTGTAAAAATAATGTGTAAAGGATATCTACAAATCGCAAAATATTATCCGATCTACCCATTGCGATTCCCGCTTGTTCGAATCTTTCGAAACTGTTGTCGGTTTTTGTCAGTTTAAAAACATCGTCCTTTATTCCTTCCCATGTAGTTGATGGCTCCCCTCTCGAAGGGATTGCATCTTCAAACTGATCTTGATTGTAGTAAAGCGCTATTGTATCAACATATAAAGGAAGTCCATAAATTGCTGTTACCGAATTGCCTTCCGCGTCCGTGTAGGTCCTCAAAAAATCATCAGAAACCGTTTGAACAAATGTGTCCTCAAGTTCCTGTGCGGTCATCAAACTTGAGTCCATCGGATTAACTTTTTTATAGTGTTCGTAAATCCAGCTGTTGTGCATTGCGAAAATATCCGGGCCTTCGCCTTCCGCAAGTTCGTTAATAACCAAATCGAGGTAAGAACTTGGATCTGTAAATTGTTTGTAAGTTATTTTTACATTTGTATGTTCACTTTCATAAGCCTGTATTATCGGTTGAAAAATCGTGGAATCGTCAAAAAGACCATACATTGTAAGTTCAATGTTTTCCGTTTTTGTAGTGGTGGTTTGGTCTTTTTTAAGACAACCGCTACCTGTTGTACTGATAAGTGTTATTAGCACAAGTGTTGCTAGATATTTTTTCATTTTTATTTTGTTTATTTTTCGAGTGTGCCGGGGAGATTATAACATATTAGACCAACTGCACGGTAAGCATTTCTACTGCAATTTACAAATTTGGCTACAAATGCCTCATCGCTCGTCGTCGTATCTAATCCGATACGCCTTCCTCGCGTTTTGGCATTTTCGCACAAATTTGTTGCATTTCGTAACGAATTGTTACCATGCAGTGGGTCTATTGTTGTTTAGACCTTTTAGTAGAAATTTCTTCGAGAGTGCGTGATAGTAGAAATTTTTATTGATTTTCTTTGCAATAAACAGAATTGGGGATGATGAAATTGTTTTAAAAATCATCTTTTTCCATCTGGGTGGAACTATTTTTAATTCCGGGTGTTTTTTTTGAAAAATCCATGCCGATTCCCCTATCGAAATCATTCTTTTTTCCAAACTTTGTTCGTTTATTTCATGATAGTGATATCCTATTGCAAGAGGTTCAAAATAAATTTTTAGATTTTCTTTTTGAGTCAGCCTGTAGCCCAGCTCGATGTCTTCCCATCCGTAATTTTTGAAGTCGGGATCGAATTCGTATTTATCAATCAATGTTTTCTTGAGTGAAATGTTTGATGTGTAAAAAAATCTATAATCTGCAACTTGTTTTCCTTCAAGTAAATCGTATGCGAATTGAGAGCCTCCTTTTTTGCCTGTAGTAAGCCATTTCATAAAATCCGTGATTTGTATTTCGGGGTGCCAAATGACCAGTCCAAGTACGGCAGAGTTTGTTTCGGAATGCTTATCGTGCACTTCCTTGTGTTTTTCAAGAGCATTATTCTCAAGAATGATATCGTCGCCGATGAATAATATTATTTCTCCTTTCGCGTGCTTGAGTCCGTTGTTGCGCGCGTTACCTTGTCCGAGATTTTCTTGTCTGATGTATTTGAAATTCGGAAAAATGTTTGCTCATTTCTTGGTGATTTCTTCAGTTTGGTCGGTACTCCCGTCATCTATAACTATTATCTGGATGTCGTTTAACTGAATTGTTTGTTTGTTTAAAGAATCAAGACATTTATTCAGAATTTCCGACCTGTTGAATGTTGGAATTATTACTGTAAAGAGCGGTTTTTGCATCGTGAGAATTGTATTTTACCGCTTTGTATTAGTAAAGAGCTTAGCTGTATCGGCCAAGCTCTTTGCCCCTACCTATCTATATATTAAAGTGTGCTAAGTTTTATTTTTCGTCTTCTTCCGCCGATGTCATTTCGATTTGGTTTTTTTTGATTTTTAAGAAAATAACTTTGTTCGCTGTTACTTCTGTAATGTAGTGACGCTTGTCTTCTTTGTCTTGGTAGTTTCTGTAAGTCAATTCGCCTTCGACAAGAACGAGGCTACCTTTTGTGAGGTGTTTGGCGCAGATATCACCAAGAGTTCTCCATGCGATAATTCTGTGGAACTGAGCCCTGTCTTCTTTTTCACCATTTTTGTTTGTAAAAGATTTGTTTGTTGCTACGGAAAACTTGGTAATGGTGTAACCTCCATTTTCCGTTTTTTTACTCTCGGGATCGCTCGCGAGGTGCCCAAGCAGCATGACTTTGTTTAGGTACTGCATTTTTTGTTGGGTTAAAATATAAAAAGCGTATCTGTTTTAACATGATGACATTAAAAAAAAGTGAAAAAGCGCAAGAACGCGAAACATTCCTTTTCGAATCGGTAAGTGATATTATTCTTTTGATTTTTAACTTTAAAATCTATGGTTATTAAGGATTTTCATGACGCAATGTGTAAGGCTGTTTTGGACGAATTGCCTATCGATACAAATGAAACGAGAAATTACATAATGGATTTGCTTGGGATGAACGAGCTTGATATTGAACAGCTTTCACCTGTTAAAAAGACATGGTGGCCTCTTGCCGACAAACGAGATGTTAAGTATCCCGATGATGTAAAGAAACAATGGAAACATGATGTTAAACAAGCTGCCTTGAGGGTTGTTAAGGAAGGTATACCTATCGGTAAAATGAAGTTTCGAGAGGGTGATAAGATGAAAAAGGCCGTTGTTGCTTACTTGGGATCATTGGTTAAAAAGAAAAAATAATATGTTTACAGGTATTATTAGGTCCATTGGGATTGTTCAGAGTTTTTTGGGTGACAATTTGAAAATCTCTCATGCTCTTAAGCTGAATCCCGGCGATAGTGTTTCTGTTAACGGTGTTTGTTTAACCGCAAAGGATGATTTGAGTTTTGATCTTATGGAGGAGACTTTAAATAAAACCAATCTTGGACTTATTAAAAAAGGATGTAGGGTTAATCTTGAGTCTGCTCTTGAATTTAATGGGAAGGTTGATGGTCATCTGGTTTCCGGACATGTGGATTTTGTCGGTGAGGTTTTAAATTTTGAGAAATGCGTCTTGCGAGTAAATTTCCCGGAGAGTTATAGTAAATTTTTTGCAATAAAAGGGTCTGTTGCTGTTAATGGAGTTAGCCTTACGATTAGTGGGTTGGGAAGCGATTATTTTGAGGTTTCACTGGTCGATTTTACTCTAAAAAATACCAATTTAGGTGAGGTCAAAAAAGGTGATGAAGTTAATATAGAGGTCGATATGATTGCGCGATATTTGGATAGGTTGCTTGAGGCGCAAGCTGGTGAAACAAAGTACGAATGGCTTAAAGAAAGAAATTTTATATAAAAGGAGAACAGACTGTTTGAGAATAACCATTTTTAAAATGGATTCATTGTTTTTAAATTTGTTTGAATATTTTGCGATATTCCTGCTATCTGTTGCACAGAACAATATTTCGTATATAAATTCGCCGTTTGTTTAGGGCTGTCCTCAAACTTTGTTTTCAGACAGCCTGAGATTTGATAATATGGCGTAAAGAATATTTCATGTCCTTACACTGATGATTGGAGTAATAGTTTCGGAATTCAATGATTTTGTTACGGAAAAGCTTCTTGAAAGCTGTGAGCGGGGTTTGAACGAGCTTAAATTGGAGTACAAGATTGTGCGGGTACCAGGAGCTTTTGAGATACCGCTAATGGCGAAAAAATTGTCCAAGAAATGTTCCGCGATTATCGCGCTCGGATGCCTTATAAAAGGCAAAACCGATCATTATGATATGGTTTGTAGAGCTTGTGTCGATGGTATTATGAGAGTGCAACTTGCGACAGATGTTCCGATAGTTTTTGAAGTTCTTATGGTAAGAAAAATGGGAGATGCGATGATGAGAGTGGAAAAAGGTTATAATGCCGTTTTGGTTGCCTCTAAACTCCTTAATTTAAACAAAAATGAAACTAAGAACCCTCCACGATCTAGATCCGAAAGGCAAAAAAATACTTTTAAGAGTCGATTTTAATGTGCCAACCGATGATGATGGAAATGTTACCGATGCTACGAGAATTCGCGAGGCTGTTCCGACGATTAAGTATTTGGTTGAAAGAGGAGCGCGAGTGATTATTATGTCACATATGGGGAGACCAAAGGGCAAAGTTACTGATGACTTGAGACTTGATAAAGTTGCACAAAAACTGGTTCAGGTTATCAAAATGCCTGTTAAGAAGGTTCACGAATGTATAGGCGAAGGTGTGAAATATATGGTTAATTCGATGAAGGATGGTGAGATTTTGATGCTTGAAAATACTCGTTTCTATCATGGTGAGGAGTTGAATAATCGGGAATTTACCAAGCAGATTGCGGAATTGGGTGATGTTTTTGTGAGCGATGCGTTTGGGACTGTGCATAGGGCGCATGCTACGACTGTCGGTTTGGCTGATTTCTTGCCGGCTTATGCCGGCTTGTTGCTTGAGCGCGAGATTAAGGTACTTTCTTCCCTACTTAAAGCTCCGAAGAAGCCTGTTGTTATGATTATGGGTGGGGCAAAAATAGATACAAAGATTGGTGTGCTTAAAAATTTCATAGGTAAGGCGGATGCGTTTTTGATAGGTGGGGGTTTGGCAAATACATTTTTGAATGCAGCCGGACATAATGTTGGGAAATCCTTATGCGAATTTGATAAGGCCGAAATTGCTCGAGAAATTATGCTGTTGGCTGAAGAGAATAAGGAAAAATTCATACTTCCTTCAGATTGTATTGTTGCTAGTGAGCCGAGTGAAGTTGCAGAGACTGCGCATGTTCCCGTCCATGATGTGGAAGGAGATATGAAAATTCTTGATATTGGAGAGAAAAGCATTGAGAGGTTTTGCGAGATTATAAAAACTGCCGGGACGGTTATTTGGAACGGACCGATTGGGCTTTATGAGTACTCCCCTTTTGAAAAAGGTACTTATAAAATTGCCGAGGCTGTCGCCAATTGTAAAGGTATAACGATTTTGGGAGGTGGAGATACGATTGATGCCATCGGTAAATTCGGCATATCGAAAGAGCAATTTACCCACATTTCAACAGGAGGAGGTGCAATGCTTGAGTTTCTTGAAGGGAAAGAGTTGCCGGGAATAAAGATTCTTAAAAAACAGTTATGAAAAAAATAAAAATTTCAATTGGTGTTGTCATTTTTTTAGTTTTTGCAATTTTCATTAGAAAATTACCTATCTTTGTCAGTTATAGTTTCTGGTCGGAGTGGGGACCAAATAATTATTCAGATGGTGGGTACGAACTTGGTCTTATGAATTTTAGAGATGCACTTGTTTTCACGACAAATAATCTTATAGATATTGCCAATTGGGGTCTACTCGCTCTTTATAGCTTTATACCTACCTTTTTGTTCGTTTATTTTTATCCAAATAAGCCTGCAAAATAATCTGTGCCGCTATTGAGTCGATTTCCGAATATTTTTTCATTTTCTTTTCAACCAAGGATTTTTGTGCCTGAAGGCTGCTTAATCTTTCATCAAACATCTCTATTTCTATATCTTTTGTATGGTTTTTAAGCCTTTCTGCAAATGCGACGGTAGATTCTGTTTGAGGAGTGTTTTCGCCCCTCATGTTACAAGGTAGTCCGATTACAATTTTTTTTATATTCTCAAGTTCACAAATTTTTGCAATTTCTTTAACTAAAGTTTCTTCTTTTCGAAAGGAGAGAGTGTTTCTTGTAAAGGCAATACTATGAGTACCGTCACTTACAGCGACGCCTGTTCTGCGCTTTCCATAGTCTAAACTGAGAATTTTATCCATTATTTAGTTACTACCGTAACGCGCAAATTCGCTTTGTGGTCTTGAGGTAGAATTATCTCAACCGTATGATCACCTGTTGTTTTAATGTGTTTCTCCAGCTTGATATTCGACATACCAAGTTCGATTTTTAATTGCTCTTTTATTGCGTCGATAATATCTTTCTCCGCAATTGCTGCGTATAACTTGCCTTTTTCAGTACCGTCTCTTGAAATCTCAATTTTAGATTTTGAAAGTTTCTTTTCAACTTCCGCTGCATTCTTCTCCAACTCCTCAATTCTCATTGCCTCTTTAGCCTTCTTTTCGGCAATGTTCTTCAGTTTTTCAGGTGTTGCCGGAACCGCAATCCCCTTTGGTAGAAGGTAGTTATGTAAATATCCCGGTTTTACATTTTTTATGTCGTTTTTGTGTGCGACACCTTTGATGTCACGAATGAATATTGCTTGCATATTTTTTGATTAATTAAAATACCAATTTGCTATGTTTCCGAATCTATCAGAAGGGAATCTCAAGTTCTCTATTTCAACTCCCTGTACCCTTTCATCCACCAAGAAGTAATAACTTGGGGTGTAGAGGAATACCGCCGGGATATCTTCCGCTATTGCTTCCGCCAGGTCGGACATGATTTCCATTCTTTCGTTTTCGTCGAATGTTTGTCTTATTCTCTCGATCAGCGCGTCAGCGTTTGGATTCCTGTAATTTGAAAGATTCAATCCGTATTCCGTAGCTTGGCTTGAGTGCCAGTAGGAATAAGTGTCGAGATTATAGCCTAAGTTCTGTCCATATAAAAGCAAATCGTAATCTCTGGCTTGGATTTTTTCTTGTATCGTTTCATTATCGTAAGCCTCTATAATGACTTCTATACCTATATTTGCGAGTTGGTTTTTGATTATTTCCGCGGTCATGGCGGATACCTCTTCTTGATCTTCATCCGTAAATGTTCTTCTTAAAAGTCTTAAGGTGAGTGTGTCTCCTTCGTAATTTTCTCTTATTCCATCGTCGTTCAAGTACCATTCCGCATCATATAATGCTCCGTTTGCTTGTTCTATATCCGTTTGGTGAATCCAGTCATCCTGATTTAGCTCAAGAAGAGGTGTGTCTATCGCTTTTGTATATCCTATTTGATCTATAAGGTATCCTTTGTCTATCGATTTTGAAATCGCCAATCTGACATTCTTTTTTGTCAGAAATTCCGAGTCAGTATTCATAAATAAAGCTGTGTATTGAGGGAGTTCGTATTCGTAGGCGGTAAGACGATCAGTTTGTGCTTGTATTAACATGTATTTTGGTATTCTTGCAGTTCCGTGCCACTGTCCCTCGTTATCCAAAAGAGTTTCCGAATCAGGGAATGTATGAAATCTAATATTGGTTATTTGTGGTATTTCCCCATAATACTGTGGGAAAACTTCCAATTCCACTACCTGTTCCGTATCCGCAACGCTTTCGTATGGTCCTTTTACTTTATAAGGGCCTGTTCCTATCGGATTCTTGTTGAAATCATTTGTATCGAGCTCGGATATCGGGACATCCTCCAGAATATGTTTTGGTAACAATCCCACGGTTGTATATGTGAAAAAGAATGAGTTTGGCTGATCAAGCGTGAAATTTATCGTTCTGCTGTCAACTATTTCAATCTGAACTCCTTCAAAATTCGCTCTCAAGATAGGGTTTTGGAAATCCGTACTCTGAATTACATCATGATAAGTAAAATATATGTCGTCTGCCGTTACTTCCACTCCGTCATGCCAATAGATATTGTTTTTTAGTGTAAAAGTATAAGTTTTTTTATCCTCGCTTAATGTGTGTGTGGCTATATCTTCAACGACTTTCCCTTCAAGTTGGTCGTATTTGCTTAAGCCTGAAAAAATCAAGCTGCTTATGTCTTGATCAACCTCGTTAAATTCCGTGAATACCGGATTTAAATGAGTTAATTGGCCTATCAGTCCTTCCGAGTAAAGAGTTATCGCTTGGGGATCTTCATTCGTTACATTTGAGAGTCTTTCATCGCCAAAAATAGATGGAATTATTACTATCATCATCATTATTACAACTATAATTGAGGCTATTTTTTCTTTACTTGAAAAAGATTTTATCGTTTTTAACGACAAGCCGAATATTGCCTTTATTAAATTGAGGATTTTTTTGATTTTCTTCATACGAGCGCGAAGCGATTAGCGGAGCACCTTCAGTGCAAGGACGCGAAACTCCAAATATTTATACAAACAGCATGCTCAATGATAATCCTGCAAATAGAACGGCCAAAACTATTGTTATAATGCCAAGTATTTTTTCGGCACCTCTTTTTGCGGCATAGAAATTACTTCCACCTCCTCCGAATGTAGCGGAAAGTCCCGTTCCTCTTTGCTGTATAAGAATTGCGAATATCAGGAGGATTGAAACTGTTATGTGTAATGCTAGTAATGCGGTTTTCATGGGAGATGAGTTAGTTAGGACTTAGGAACCTAGTGAAGATAGTTAGCTAGTAAAGATGGGATGAAGATAAAGAGAAGAGATAAGCCGGTTACTCTTTAAGGAGCCATCTCTCGAGCCAATTGACGACGCCAAAGATAATGGCAGCCCATAAATAAGTCAAGGTACCCTCTATCTTCAGATCTACTCCTGTAAAATCTAGTACCGTTAGGATATAGTCAAGTATCCATAGCACAATTGCGTTTATAGCTATCAAAAAAAGTCCTGCACTGAAGAATATTAACGGGAAAGACAGGAATTTTATTATAGGTTTCATGCATGAGTTCAGAATCCCCATTATTATACCTGCAATGAGAAGGAATATTATCCCTCCTTCGTAGGTAAACTTATCGAGAAGCATGGATACTGCCCATAGTGCGCCCATGTTCATACCTATGGCAAGACCTGTTCTTTTTAGCATAGATTTTGTTTTTATTGTCGGTCAGGATTTTACTTGTTATCGGTTTGAATTGCAATTTTGATTGATTTTGATTAAATTGTGCCCCATTAAATATTTTGAATGTTTAAGCTTAGTTTACCAAGTCCGTCTTTTAATGAACTTAAGTGCGCACCAAATCGTATAAGATTTATTGAAAATATTGATTTGTGCGCTGTAGATGGGTGTGAGCAGATTGATTCTGTAAGAGTTTCTGTTAGAGATGCGCTTGGTGAATATCGTTTTGTTCAAAGTTCAACAAGACAACAGATTGATGTTATTGATAGAAGCGTCCCTTTGGATGTTTTTACTGATCGTCAAAAACATATTCATCAGGATTATTTTTCTTGGCAGTTATTTCCAATTCAGGATCCGCCCAGTGTTTGTTTTTCTGGAAAAGCTTCTATAGTCCCTCCTTTTTCAAGATGGAAAGCTTTTGTTGCAAATCAAAGGTATATCATTGGTATTCGTGGTGATTATTCTTGTCCTGCAAGGACATTTGCGGTTACGACCTTTGCTCCTTTTACGAGATGGGCGGAGTTTGTTGGCAGAAGAAGTTACAACGATATGGCAGTTGTTGATTCCGGTGTCTTTTTTACTCCTTTTGGTATTGCGATTGGCGAGATGACTTTCCATCTTGATGACAGGAGAGCTGTTGAACAAAAGATAGCTTTTGGCAAAGTTGACAAGGATGATAGGCTTAAACCTATTATGGATTGGGAATTTTACGCAACTTTTATCGGCGAATCGCAATCTTGACTTTCTCGTCTTCCACATCGAGTTCTTTTTCTAGATCCCATTCGTTGCCTTGAATTGTGTCGGCTATTTTATTTGCAAGAGTTTCACCACTTATGTAGTGCTCAAATTTTATGATTGCTTTTAAGGCTTCGTTTCTTGTCTCTATTGCGACAAATATGTGATCGGCAACTTCATAGCCGGCTTCTTTTCGCATATCTTGTATAAACCTTATTATGTCACGAGCAATCCCCTCTTGTTTCAGCTCTTCTGTTATGGTCGTATCGAGTGCGACAACTATTCCGTTTTCACTTGCGACATCAAATCCTTCTTTGCCTTGATATCCAAGTTGAACCTCATCGCCTGAAAGTTCGATTCCGCAAATTTTCACTTTATCACCTGAGATTTCAAATTTTCCTTCTCGCGAAGCTCTTATAATCTCTTGAACTTTTCCTCCAAATTTTGGACCTAGAATTTTTGCGTTTGGAGTAACCTTCATTTCGGCGACGAGAGATGCGTCTTTTAGGATTTCGAACTCTTTTACATTAAGTTCTTCCTTTATTACATTTTCTTCGAATTTCGTATGTAGGTGTGTTGGGAGTGCGACTCTAACTTTTTTTAGAGGTTGGCGTACTTTTATCTGTTTTTGCGATCTTACACCATGACCGAGTGTTACGATTGCTCGAGTTACGGCAATTTCTTTGCTTAATTTTTTATCTATTAATGCTTCTTTCGCTTTTGGCCAATCTTCCAGATGAACTGATTCTTTACCGGTTAAATTTCGGAAAATCTCTTCGCTTATAAATGGGCAAAAAGGTGCGAGTATCTTCGAAACGGTTGTTAACACTTCATGAAGCGTTTTGTATGCGGAATTTTTATCGGAATCATTCTCGTTTTTCCAGAATCTCCTTCGGGATCTCCTTATGTACCAATTTGTAAGATTGTCGATAAATCTTTGGATCGGATCTGTAGCTTTTTGAAGGTCATAAGCGTTCATTTGTTTTGTGACATCTTTTATCAGAATCTGAAGTTCGGACAAGATCCATTTGTCGAGTTTGTTTGTTGTTTTTGCTGTTTTCTTGGGTGTCCATTTGTCTATGTTTGCATAAGTCACGAAGAAACTATAAGAGTTCCATAATGGTAGAAGCATACTTTTAACAACCTCTTCCACGCCTTTTTCCGAGAATCTTAAAACTTCAGCTTTTACTACAGGAGAATTCATCATGTAGAAACGAAGTGCGTCTGCTCCGTATTTGTTGAATACAAGTCCCGGTTCAGGATAGTTTTTTAATCTTTTACTCATTTTTTTTCCGTCTTCTGCAAGTACAAGTCCGTTTACGATTACATTCTTGAAAGGGCTTTTATTGAAAAGTGCGGTACCGAGGACGACAAGTGTATAAAACCAACCTCTTGTTTGATCGAGTCCTTCTGCGATAAATTGCGCCGGGAAATTTTTCTCAAATCTAGCCTTGTTCTGAAAAGGATAATGTTCTTGTGCGTAAGGCATGGATCCAGACTCAAACCAGCAGTCTAGAACCTCAGGAACTCTATTGTATGTTTTTCCGTTTTTTTTGATTTCTATTTTGTCGACATAGTGTTTATGCAAATCTGTTACTTTTTCTTTGGAAAGTTTTTCAAGTTCTTTTATCGAACCTATGCAGATGCATTCGCCATCTTCAGCTCGCCAGATTGGAAGTGGTGTGCCCCAAAAACGATTTCTGCTTATGCACCAGTCGCGAGCATTCTCTAACCAGTCGCCGAAACGACCGTCTTTTAAGTGATCAGGTACCCAGTTTATTTTCTGATTTGCTTTCAACATTTTCTCTTTTATATCGAGAACTTTTACGAACCAAGATGTAGTTGAAAAATTAAGTAATGGTGAATCGCATCTCCAACAATGCGGATATGAGTGACGATAAGTTTCCGCTTTAAATACTTTGTTCTTTGACTTAAGAAATTCGACCATTTTTCGATCCGTTTTCATCGGATCATCTGATGGTTTAACTTCTTCTCCTACGAACTCTTTTACTTCCGGTTTGAATCTCCCATCCATTCCGACATGTTGGATGATTGGGAAACCTTGTTTTTTCACAAGGACCATATCGTCTTCACCATATCCACCAGCTATGTGCACTATTCCTGTACCATCTTCTGTGGATACGAAATCTGCCAATACTATCTTGAATCCGCCATCTTTCTTGGTATGTGCGTAATATGGCAAGAGTGGTTCGTAAGTTTTGCCTTCTAGCTCGGATCCTTTAAAAGTTTTTATTAATTTATATTCTTGTGTTCCTAAGACTTTTTCGAGGAGATTTTTTGCTAAAATTAATTTTTCGCCATCAAGTTCAATTTTTACATATTGGATATTCTTTCCGACCGCTAGGAAAAAATTACCCGGAAGTGTCCAAGGGGTTGTTGTCCACGCGAGAATATATGTGTTTTCTTCTCCGTCGAGCTTAAATTTGGCTGTGACCGATTGGTCAGTTATATCCTTATAACCTTGTGTGACCTCAAAGTTTGAAAGAGGAGTTACACAACGAGGACATATGTGCATAGATTTGTGACCTTCGTAAAGAAGTCCCTTATCCCACAATTGTCTAAATACCCACCAGATTGTTTCCATGTACTCCGGATTCATCGTCTTGTAATCGTTTCGGAAATCAACCCACCTTCCCATCCTTTCGACAGTTTCTTCCCACTCTTTTGTGTATCTTAAGACAATAGAGCGGCATTTTTCGCAGAATTTATGTACGCCGTATTTTTCTTCAATATCTTTTTTACCGGAAAGTCCGAGCTCTTTTTCAACTTCGTATTCGACCGGAAGGCCGTGGCAGTCCCAACCAAATTTACGTTCAACTCTATATCCGCGCATTGTCCAGTATCTTGGAGCGACATCTTTCAATGTGCCGGCAAGAATGTGGCCATAGTGAGGAAGTCCGGTTGCGAATGGAGGGCCGTCATAAAAGACATACTCTTTTTTCTTGGATTTTGTTGAGATTGATTTTTCGAAAGTTTTTTCTTTTTTCCAGTGTTTTATGAGTTTTTCTTCTAGGACAGGGAAAGATTGTTTTGGGTCGACGGGGGTAAACATAGGGATGAAGTTAAGAGATAGTAATCTAGTTTCTAGTTAGCTAGTTAAACGCAAAAAAAGAGGTACGTTTTTCCATGGGTCGCTTGTGATAGCAACAGGTACCACCTTGGATAGTGCTTAATTGCATTTGGGAACGGCGTTTTGTCGTCGGGAAGGTCTAGGACAGCTTACAGCTCACAGCTTACAGTTATCAGTTTTTGTCCTGATAGCTGGGAGCTGAAAACTGACGCCTGTTTTCTTCTTCCTGCCAAGCGGTGATTGCCGCTTGAGTGCGCATTTAAAATGAGATTTTCAAAAGAACTGATGTGATTTTAACACCATGTAATCTATTTACAAGATCTTTCGTGAGCTCCTGTGAAATTTCGTCTCCAAGATTCTGGTAAGTGGTTTAGTATTCTTGAGAATCTACGCTCTCCAACTACCCTGCGCTTTATACCCATTGCATGTCTTATTTTTGCTGTTTTGTCATCACAGAGTCTTCCCCAGAAATTATAAAACCGCGGCCGAGCGGTTTACCATCTTCTAAACACCAGGTTTTTATTGATCCTACTCCCCATAAATGCATTGCTGGATCCATGTCTTTTTTTAGTCCTGTTAATATTGCTGCAAGCTCTTCGTCTCCCATTTTTGCCCATTGTACCTGTTCTGTATGATTAAATGTTCTTTTTAATTCTTCTGGCATATGAGGCAAAATTCTATTTTTAAATTCTTCTACATGATCTTTTCCTGCTGTGATCTTTATCCACTTATTATAGAAGCTTTTCCCTATAGCTTGTCCGTTTTTGGTCCAGTGATTTATTGAACCAAATCCCCATTTTTCTTCTGGTTTGCCTTTCTTTTCTAGGTTGCTCAATACTTTTGCGATATCTTCATCTGTCATATCCCCCCATTTGTATTCGCAGAAGTTCTTTGGTTTGTACATTCTTTGCCATTTTTCTGGTAGTTTTTTAAGTATTCTTTCTTCGAATTCCCTTTCCGGGTCGTTAAAAGCAATGTAATTTTTCCATTGATAATAAAATGTATTACCTTGTATCTCATTGATTTTCGCAATTGATCCGAGGCCCCAATGTTTTTCAGGATTATTTGTTTTCATATATGCGATTAATTTCAGTAAGAATGCTTGAATATAATCTGCATATAATACGCATCTTAATTCACAACAAATTTCTTCTCTTGTATGGTCTATGATTTTTTTATGATCCGGGAACGCTACTCGTATGTTTTCTGTTTCTATTTCTGTTTGAGTGAAGCATTGAGTTGTGAGTTGTCGATATGTAAGTATTATTGCTGGAAGTCGGTTCAAAATTCTTGTTATCGCTTCTAACACATTTCTTCTCAGATTTTCATCATCCAATGACGAACTAGCATATCCCAATGCTTTTTTCGTTAGTAATTCTTTGCTACATGGCGTACAAATGTTTGACATGTTTTTATAAAAAAGAGTGCTATTTTGACAAAAAAGCTCGCCGATGTCAAGTTCGATGCGTCAGATTTGCAACAGATTACATCTTTCCCGCTAATCCTATATAGGTATGGGGAGTAAGAGTTTTTAATGCTTTCTTATCCTTCTCCGGAATCTTCAATGTGTCTATAAATTTATGAAAAGCTTTTTGATCCAGTTTCTTTCCTCTCGTAAGCTCTTTTAATTTTTCATAAGCGCCTTCGACCTTATATTTACGCATTACCGTTTGGATCGGTTCGGCAAGAACTTCCCAGTTGTCGTTAAGGTCTGCATCTATTGCTTGAGTGTTGATTTCCAGCTTGCTCAAGCCTTTCATTGTGCTGTCGTAAGCCAAATAGCTATGCCCTATCCCAACGCCCATATTTCGCAATACTGTTGAATCGGTTAAGTCTCTTTGCATTCTTGAAGTAGGAAGTTTTTCCGCCATGAAGCTCAATATGGCGTTTGCAATTCCGAGATTCCCTTCGCTGTTTTCGAAATCTATCGGATTAACCTTATGTGGCATGGTTGAAGAACCGACCTCTCCGGCAATAACTTTTTGTTTAAAATAATGTTTTGCGATGTAATTCCAAATGTCGCGGTCAAGATCTATCAAAATTGTGTTTATGCGAATGATATTATGGAAAATTTCAGCAAGGTAGTCGTGTGATTCTATCTGCGTAGTGTAAAGATTTGCTGTTAAACCAAGTTTCTCAGTCATGCCTTCGCTCACTTTTACCCAGTTTACTTCCGGATATGCGGCAATGTGAGCATTATAGTTGCCTGTTGCGCCGTTTATTTTGCCTAGATGCGTTTGTTTCTTGAGTTGTGTGATTTGGCGTTCCAATCTTTTTACAAAGACCTTGATCTCTTTCCCAACTGTTGTTGGGCTTGCAGGTTGACCGTGTGTGTGTGCCATCATTGGGACTTTCTGGAACTCTTTTGCGAGGTCGGTTAGACGTTTATTGAGTCCATTCAGTTTTGGTAAAAATACTTCCTCGATAGATTTTTTAAGCAAAACTGCATAAGACAAATTGGTTATATCTTCAGATGTGCAAGCGAAATGTACGAATTCGATCAAATCCTTGAGTGAGGTCTTCTTCATCTCCTCTTTCATGAGATATTCGATAGATTTAACATCGTGGTTTGTTACCTTCTCAATCTCCTTTGCACGCATATAGAAACTAAGAGATTTTTCATCCCAATCTTTCCAAAATGAGTTCAGTATTTTCTCCTCTTCTTTTGTGATTTTCCTCGTTCCTTTGAGTTTTGCGTCATTACATAAAAAAACGAGCCATGTGCATTCGACATAAATCCTTGCTCTTATCAAAGCGGCTTCGGAAAAATATTCGCGGAGCGGATCGAGTTTGCGTGCGTAACGACCGTCGAGAGGAGAAATTGCGGTGAGCATAATGGGGAAGTTGAAGAAGTAAAGAGAGGACCTAGGACTTAGTAAACTAGTGAGCTAGTAAAGATTAGAAATTCGCCTTGATTTTCGTGATATATTCGCGGTTTTTTGACGATAATTTATCGTCTGCTAATCCTAGAATTCTTGCGGCGGCTAATGCGGCATTGCCTGCGTCAATTACTGTTAATACAGGTGTGTCCGATGGCATTTGTATCGTTGAATTGAGG
>Ga0172379_10005180_pt1 | contig 18433 bp, 22 predicted proteins | sample GrowelOW334metaG_FD_119756 | JGI IMG/M metagenome (GOLD analysis project Ga0172379, IMG submission 119756) | Groundwater microbial communities from an aquifer near a municipal landfill in Southern Ontario, Canada - Groundwater well OW334 metaG | ecosystem: Environmental > Aquatic > Deep...
CGCGCATTTCGCCACGCCCGCCCCGTCCCAATTCATAGCTTCGCGACGGGCTCTTTTGCCCACTCCCGCGCCTTCGGCGCGGGCTTCTTCCCACCTTTTGGATTCGGAAGTTTCTTTCTGCGGAGAGGGAGGGATTCGAACCCTCGATACGGTTTAACCCGTATAATGGATTAGCAATCCATCTCTTTCGGCCACTCAGACACCTCTCCTATACGGCTATACTACTGCATTTTTGTATCTTCTCAAATGCTTCGGGTTGTGGGTGCCGATATCTGAAAGGTATCGCGCCATATCAGCGACGCTATCAAGACGAACATCTTTGCTTGTTATTCTTGGATGGAATTCAAGTTCTTTTAAAAGGGTATGTACCGACTGTCGTAATGGCTCCGAGGCACTCGTGAATGAAAGTTTCTTATAGGCGTACCATTTACTTTTGACTTTGTATCGGTGCGTAAAAATACTTCCGTCCGTATCAACGAGTCCCCGAATGCATGCTGTTGCGAACTTTCGATCACATTTAATCCATTCTGGGATATCAAATCGTTGTTTAACCTTATTTCCTATCGGAAGTCCTAGTTCATGCAGATATCGGACTAATTCTTTTCTCGACACGACAATATCATTCACTGATTCTTTTTCTGAGTGGTAAACGCTCGGTTTTACTCTAAAAAGTTTTTTAATGAGTTTCGTTACGAAAACACTATATTCTAAATCGTCCGTGTGATGAAGAGTGATGATAACTTGATAGGTACTGATACCGCCATCACCCATCATTATGCCCACGAATTCGGCAAGTTCTGCACTAGGTTTCGGTTTATGGACATTTCTTGGCTCGTAGATAGGGTTCTTTTTGAATTTCCCTTCAACATTCCACCATCGTTGCCAACTTTCTTTCCGACGCTCCTCGTCTTGGGGGATACGGCCATACTTTTTAATGACTGCTGCCATGCCCATCTTGCTCGCTCTTGCGATATGCGCATAGGCGTCACGGACGCTGACATTTTTGGGAATTGGAACACAAGCTTGTTTTGAGAGCGTTCGAACGGCAGTAAGCGGCATAGAGAATTTCTCTCTGCGCCAATCTCGAACCGCTCGTTCAGAACAATGGGAATGGTGCGCGATCTCAGCGACTGTTAATTTTTTGTTGACACGTACTAAAAACAGACGTTGTTCTCCCGAAGGGAATACTGCTCGTTTAGAGTTAAACAGTTCAGCCATACTTCCATTTTAACATACCTCCCAGGTTGGGAGAGACACCCTTTGACAAGGAGTCACCCCTCTCCGCTTCACTCCGCGAGGAAACACCTTGCCGATTAATGCGCGAGGGCGAGCGGGATGATATTCTCAGCGCCCGCTTCGTGTAGTGCGCCAACAGCCGCTTGGAGCGTGGCGCCGGTGGTGAGTACGTCGTCGACGAGGATGTAGGTACGCGCGGGGTCCGCAGGGCGCGTTGTCTTAAAGGCGCCGCGCATGTTCCGCTCTCGGGCATCGCGATCGAGCGAGACCTGGGTGCTTGTTTCTCGCGTCCGCTCGAGCAGGGACGCATCCACAACGATGTCGAGTTCTCTCGCTGCCCGTTTCGCGACCTCTTCAGCTTGATTATATCCGCGTTCTTTTCGCCGCTCTTTCCCCAGTGGCACCGGTACCAGAATTATGGACTTACGATGTCCATAATTATCGTCGTCAAAGTCTTGGAGGTAGTCGGCGAGCGTGAGCGAGAGGAGCGTAAAGGCGTGTTCGCTCCCGTGATACTTTGCCTCATGGATAGCCGCGCGCACGAGGGTATCAGAGAAGGAGAGCAGTACGATCGTGCCGGGTCGCGTCATCGGCGCGAGCCGCGGGGCGATGTGCGCAAGGAACTCGTCGGGAGAGATATCACGCAGCGCTTTTTCATCCACACGCGGCGGGAAGAGGAAGTCGAGCCAATGGGGCATGGTAGTATTCTCTCATATGTCGTTCTTAAGCGGTCTCTTCGGAAAAAATGAGAAGAGCGTTCTCGGGGTTGATATCGGCTCTTCATCTCTCAAGGTTGTGCAGCTGCGCAAGGAGCATGGCAAAGCAGTACTTGAGACCTACGGCGAATTGTCTCTGGGGCCGTATAGCGGGGGAGAAGTGGGGCAGGCGACGAGCCTTTCTGCCGAGCAGATTACTGAAACGCTGAAAGATCTCCTGCGTGAAGCGAAGGTGACGACCAAGAGTTGCGGTGTCTCGATACCGTTTGCGCACTCACTCCTCACGCTTATCGAGTTGCCATATCGCGCAGACCCGAAGGAACAAAAAACTATCATCGAGCTTGAAGCGCGCAAATTTATCCCTGTCCCCGTTGCTGAAGTGCAACTCGATTGGTTTATCGTGCCAGAAAAAGATCCTTCGCAGAGCCCTGCCGTACGCGGGAAGGTTGAGGTGCTGCTTGTCGCGGTCCACAGCGATGAACTGTTGTCGCTCCAGGACATCATTGCCGGAGCAGGCCTCGCGGCGAGCTTTTATGAGATAGAGATATTCAGCACCATTCGCGCCGTGGTCGAAGAACCGATAAAACCTGTCATGGTGCTCGATGTGGGCGCCGCTTCAACGAAGACCTACGTTGTCGAACGCGGCGTGGTCGCGCTCTCTCATTCTATAAACGCGGGGAGCCAAGACATCACGCGCGCCATCTCCGTCTCGAGCAACGTTTCTATCGCTCAGGCAGAAGCGTTGAAAAAGGAGAAGGGCATCGGCGACGCCGGCACGCTCGGCTCTCCCGAACTTGTCTTCTCGCGCATCTTTTCAGAAGCGCGCCGCGTGCTTATGCAGTATGAGACGGAACATAAGAAATCGGTCGCCTCTATCGTGCTCACCGGCGGCGGCGGCGTCACTAAAGAGCTTGGCACCTACGCAAAAGATATCTTCTCGATAGATGTGCAAGTTGCGGATCCCTTTGCGAAGACCGAAGCGCCGGCCTTCATGCGTTCGGTGCTTCAGGAGATAGGCCCCGAGTTCGCCGTCGCAGTTGGTCTCGCGCTCCGCAAACTTGACGAGATCTGACGTCCCGCTGCCGATATTGACGTTCTCGTCGAGAGCTTCCGTTTTTTCATTCTGCAGTGGATAACGTTTGTATGCGAATGAGTCAGTGCTGGGTATACTGAATAAGAAATGGCTCTCCCTTCTAACATACCGACCTCGTTTGTCCCGCGTTCGGCCGTTGCGCCGCGCAAGTTTCGCGCCGAGCTCACCAGTGTGTTTGATTTTCTCGCGTATGGCATTCTCGCTATTGTCTTCGCACTCGCGATCGGCGTCTTCTTATACGGCCGCGTGCTTGCGTCGAGCCAGTCTTCAAAGGATGCCGCTCTTGCGCAGGCCGAAGAGTCAATCGATCTCGCGACGGTCGAGAGTTTTGTGCGGCTCCGTGACCGCCTCACGTTAGGGAAGACGCTTCTCGCGAATCACGTCGCATTTTCCGAATTCTTTTCCTTTTTTGAGACGCTTATGCCGGCCTCGGTTCGTTTTGTCTCTCTGCATCTCTCCGCCGACGGTCTTGGGGGCGTAAAGCTTGAAGGTTCGGGCGTTGCTAAGAGTTTCAATGCGCTCGCAGCGGCCTCCACTGCATTTGCACGAGACGGGCGTATCAAGAACGCCATCTTCTCGAACATCACCGTCAACCAAAAAGACAGCTCAGTATCCTTCGCACTTTCCGCTTCTCTCGACCAGAAGACGATCGCTTTTTCTCCATCCGCCGAGAATCGCGCCTCTGGCGGGAGCGCCGCAAACACGTTTCAAGCGACTTCTACCGCAACCTCAACAAAACAAACACCATGAACAGCCGTATTCTCCCCATCCTCGCGTTTCTGGTTGCCATCGGCATATTCTTTGCGTACATACGTCCGACATGGTTCGGTACGATAGCCGCGACAAAGGCGGCCATCCTCTCTGATGAACGGGCTCTCGTTGCAGCGGGCGAGTATACGGCACAACAAAACGAACTCGCCTCGAAGCGCAGCGAGATTAATCCTGCAGATCTGAAGCGGCTTGCCATCTTCTTGCCCGACTCGGTCGATAATGTCGGACTCATCCTCAACCTCAATGCTCTCGCTGCTCGTTCTGGGCTTTCGCTTTCTAATATCGATGTTGCGGAGGGGCAGAGGGAAGAAGGTGTTGACGGGAATGTTCAACAAAACGGCAACATCGGCACAGGGACGATTGACCTCTCGCTCTCAGCGGTTGGTACTTATGCCGCGCTTCAGGACTTCCTGCGGGATGTGGAAAAGAGCGAACGCCTTCTCGATGTCCAGGATCTTGTGGTAAAAAGTTCCAACACCGGTGTCTACAACTACCAGATGACGCTCCGCCTTTATTGGCTGCGGTAAACAAACTTGAACTATGAAATCCAACACGAGCACTCTTTCGTCCATCATCGCTCTGTTCGTTATCGCTGCGGGTGTCTATTGGTATTTTTTTAGCGGTACAGATGAACAGCTTCCCTTGACCATCGGCGAACCAGAAAGCCAGGTTCAGACCAAGTTTCAGGCTTTAGCCAGCGAACTCCAGCCGATCTCGTTCGATACCAGCATCTTCTCAGATCCGCGTTTTAACGCATTGGTCGACTTCACTACGCCGGTTTCTCCCGAGGCAACCGGTCGTCTCGACCCCTTCGCTCCCGTTGTGGGCGTAGGCATAAGTGATTAAGTAATGAATCTTCTCGGACTAATTGTTGACAAAGGACTCCTCTCTGCAAGCGATCGCGCGATAGTCGAGGCCGAACTTGCCAAGGGACGTCCGCTCGCCGAAGTGCTCTCCGAGCATGGCGTTTCGCTCACGGACGCGCTCGCCGAAGCAGGGAAGGCTTATGGACTCCCGAGCCGCCTGCTCGGCGATCCTCCTGCAGATGAAGACGTGTTCAGCTACGTCCCGATCGATTCAGCCCGCCATTATGGGTTTGTGCCGCTCGCGAAAGTGGATGGTGCGCTCGAGGTCGGCATTACCGATCCTGATAATATTGAAGCACTGGATGCACTCCAATTCATTTCGGGAAAAATAGGCATACCGTATAAGATTTTTCTCATCACGAAACAAGATTTTGATCGCGTCCTCGACGCATACCAGAATCTCTCCGGAGAGATCGGCAAAGCGCTTTCTGAATACGAGACGGATGCAGAGCCTGCGGCTGAAGCGCGCCAAAAGGCGGGTGCGCCGGCTCAATCCGAAGGATACGCAGGGTCGGGCGAAGAACCGCTCGTCCTCACGGGTTCACACGAAGCCTTAAAAGAAGACGCTCCCGTGACGAAAATCGTCTCGACAGTACTGCGATACGCCATCGAAGGACGATCATCTGACGTCCATATCGAACCGTCGCCGACCAAGACACGCGTCCGGTTTCGCATGGATGGCGATCTCCATACCTCCCTGGAGTTACCGGTAAAAGTGCATGAGGCGGTCGTGGCGCGCATCAAGATCCTCGCGAAGCTTCGCCTCGATGAGAAACGGAAGCCGCAAGACGGGCGCTTCTCGGCGACCGTCGAGAAACGCCGCATTGACTTCCGTGTCTCCACCTTCCCGACCGAATACGGCGAAAAGGTCGTGATGCGTATTCTCGATCAGTCGACCACTACAACGACTCTGGAGTCAGTCGGATTCACCAGCGCCAACCTTGCCGAGATTCGCGACATGATGAAAGTCCCGTACGGCATCGTCCTCATTGCCGGGCCGACCGGTTCGGGCAAGTCGACGACGCTGTTCGCGATGCTCTCAGAGACCGATCGTGAAGTGTCAAACGTTGTGTCTCTTGAGGATCCTGTCGAGTACGAGATCCCCGGAGTATCACAGAGCCAGGTGCGTCCCGAGATCGGCTACACCTTCGCGAGCGGGCTCCGTTCTATCTTGCGCCAGGACCCGGATGTCATCATGGTCGGCGAGATTCGCGATAAGGAGACCGCCGTGCTCGCGGTACAGGCAGCGCTCACCGGCCACTTGGTGTTCTCTACTATCCACACCAACACTGCCGCCGGGGCGATCCCGCGCCTTATCGATATGGGTGTCGACCCCTTCCTTATCGCACCGACCTTGGTCGCCGTCATCGGACAGCGGCTTGTACGCAAGCTGAGCGAGGGCGGTGGCAAGCCTTTTCCCGTTACAGACAGCATCAAAGAGTTTCTCGAGCGGGAATTTGCCGACCTGCCGAAAGAATTCCAGAAAAACTTGCCTCCCTTCAATAATTTTTATCATGCGAGTCCGACCGCAGAATCTCCGAGCGGCACACGCGGCCGTCTCGCTGTCTTTGAAATACTGCGTATGAATAAAGAGCTCGAACGGGTTGTGCTGAAAGAGCCGGTGGAGGATAAGATATACGCCGCCGCGCGCGCGGGAGGGATGCTCACTATGCGCGAGGACGCTATCATCAAAGCCCTTGAGGGCCAGATACCTTTTGAAGAAATCAATACGCTTGGAGGGGAACTTTTCCCCGAAGAGGATACGGATTGACGCGAAACTATAGTACACTACTCCCAATGGCCTACTCTGTGTATCTGGTTGATGATGACAAATTTCTTCTCGACCTGTATTCGGTCAAGTTCAGAAACGCCGGACATGAGGTGAGCGTGTTTGGCGGCGGCGAGGAACTCTTGACTGCCCTCCGAAAGGGCGGCGCTCCTGCGCCAAACGCCATTCTGCTCGACATCATCATGCCGGGAGTGAGTGGCTTTGAGGCACTCGAGACAATACGAAAGGAAGGCCTGGCAAAAGGGTCCAAGATCATCATCCTTTCGAACCAGGGCCAGAACTCCGACATCGAGAAGGCGAAGCAGCTCGCTGCCGACGGCTATATCATAAAGGCATCTGCGATTCCGTCTGAAGTTTTTGCTGAAACCCTGCACATTATAGAGGGGGATGCCATGCCTGCCGGCAGGCAGACAGACGCCTCACCATGTAACCGTTCATAATATGGCTGCCGCCGCGCGTCTTGGAGAACTTCTTGACTTGGTCGTCGCAGAGGGCGGCTCCGATCTCCATGTCTCTCCCGGCGGTCCCTCGATGGTGCGCGTCGCAGGAGAGCTTATTCCGATTACGAAATACCCTGCACCGACGAGCGAAGAGACCGAAGCGATGCTGAAGAGTATCGTGCCGGAGAATCGCTGGGACTCATTTAAGGAGCGCCAGTCTATCGATCTCTCGTACGCACACAAGGCACAGGTGCGTTTCCGCGTGAACGGCTATTACGTCCAAGGGGGAGTCGTTCTCGCGCTCCGGCTTATCCCGCGCGCGGCCCAGACGTTCGCAGAATTGAACCTCCCCTCTGTTCTTGAGGTGTTCACCCAGCGCAAACAAGGCTTTTTCATCGTCGTTGGTCCGGTGGGGCAGGGCAAGTCGACGACGCTTGCCGCCATGATCAATCGCATCAATGAATCGCGCGCCGAACACATCCTTACTATCGAAGATCCGGTCGAATACCTCTTTACGCCCAAGAAGTCCCTGATACACCAGCGCGAGGTGCATATCGATGCGCCCGATTTTCACACCGCCCTCCAAGCTGCCTTCAGAGAAGACATGGACGTCATTATGGTCGGCGAAATGCGCGATTATGAGACCATTTCTTCGGCAGTTACCGCCGCAGAGACCGGCCACCTCGTGTTCTCGACCTTGCACACCAACAACGCCGCACAGACAATCGATCGTATTATTGACATGTTTCCCGCCGAGCAGCAGGCCCAAGTGCGCGTCCAACTAGCCAGCTCGCTCGCGGGCATATTTTCCCAACGGCTTATCCCGCGCGTCTCGGGAGGGCTCATACCGGTGTACGAGCTTCTCATCAACAACAATGCGGTCTCGACGCTCATCCGCGACGGGCTCACGCACGAGATTAACTCTGTAGTGCAGACTTCTTCACAAGAGGGAATGATCGATATGGACCGCTCGCTTGCCGAGCTGGTGCACCGGGGCGAGGTGACCATCGAGCATGCGTATGAGCATGCGATGGATCCTAAAACATTTGAACGCTACCTGTGAAAAACAGGTTATAGAGGATAGGGGATAGGGTATAGTAAAAGGATAAATTTCATGACTACAACCTACAACCTACTCCCTATCACCTATGTTATTTAAATACCATGCGATTGACCAAGATGGGCACGAGCGCGACGGGACTATCGAGGCGCCCTCACAGGAGGTTGCCGTCTCTGCGCTCCAGCGACGCAACCTCATCATCTCGGCCATCGAGTCGGCAGAAAAACGCTCTCTGCTCAATATTGAGATCCCCTTCTTAAACAGGATATCCAATAAAGAGGTCGTCATTCTCTCACGCCAGATCGCAACACTGTTTGAAGCGCAGGTTAGTGCGCTGCGCATCTTCCGCCTTCTCGCCGCCGAAGTCGACAATAAACAGCTCGCGACCGTCCTTTCTTCTGTTGCGGATGATATCCAAGGAGGGAGTCCTATCAGTAAGGCGCTTACGCGCCATCCGAAGGTCTTCACGATGTTCTACGTCAATATGGTCCGTGCAGGAGAGGAGTCGGGGAAGCTGTCGGAGACATTCCTCTATCTCGCCGATTATCTCGACCGTTCGTATGAGCTTATGAATAAGGCCGAGAACGCGCTCATCTATCCGATTTTCGTCATTGCGGTTTTCTTCGGCGTGATGGCGCTCATGCTCACGCTCGTTATACCGAAGATCAGCAGCGTTCTCTTGGATTCTGGCCAAGAGATACCGCTCTACACCGCTATCGTCATCGGTTTTTCTAATTTTCTCGTCAATTACGGCATATTCCTGCTCTTCGCGCTCATCGGCCTCGGCTTCTACGTGTGGAAGCTGGGGCAGACCGAACGCGGCAAGCTTGTCCTTGATGGGTTGAAGCTCTCGGTACCATATGTCGGCGACCTCTACAAGAAGCTCTATCTCTCGCGTATCGCCGACAACTTTTCTACCATGCTTCTCTCGGGTGTCTCGGTCATCGAGGCGATCGAAATTACCGGTTCGATCGTAGGGAATGCGACCTATGCGACGATACTTGCCGAGGTTGGGGCGGACGTGAAAGGGGGCGCCACCATCTCTGACGCCCTCGACAAACATGCAGAAATACCGGGTATTATGGTCGCGATGACGAAAGTCGGCGAGGAGACGGGCGAGCTCGGCAAGATCCTCACGACGCTCGCTAAGTTCTATAACCGAGAAGTATCGAACGCGGTGGACACGCTCGTCGGCCTCATCGAACCGATTATGATCGTCGCGCTTGGTCTCGGTGTTGGCGTCTTGCTCGCTGCGATCCTGCTCCCGATCTACAATCTCGCCGGTTCCTTCTAACTAGTCAGTTAGGCACTAGGATTTAGGCTTTAGCTAATGTCTAGAACCTAGTGCCTGCATTTCACTATCCACACCCCTCTCCCCGTGAGGGAGCAGATAGGCGTACAATCTAGCTATTAGCCAAATATAATAAATTATGCACAACAATCGTTCCAAAGGTCTTGCCCTGAGCTTGTCGAAGGGTTTCACCCTCATCGAATTACTCGTCGTGATCGCCATCATCGGCGTTCTCTCGTCAGTCGTGCTCGCTTCGCTCAACACTGCCCGCAATAAAGGCGCTGATGCCGCCGTCAAATCGAACCTTGCCGGTGCCCGCGCCGAAGCTGAAATATATTACGATAGTACCGCTGGTGCCAATAAATACACGAACGTCTGCGACTCAACAGCTACGAATAATATCTTCGATAGCGCCACGGCCGCCAAGAACGCGGTTGGCGCAACAAGTGTTACGCGTGATGCGGTCGGCAGTGCAACGGTTGTTGCTTGTAATGACTCTGACTCGGGTTGGGCGATACAATCTCCTCTCAAAGACTCTACGCTTCCTTTCTACTGCGTAGACAGCAGTGGCACAGCAAAAGCGAATGCCACCACCCTGATTGCCGACGTGGCTGACGTTACCTGTTAGTTCTATTGGTTCGATTGTACTATACCATCAGTTTAATAACATGTAGCAATGAAACATATAAAAACAAGTCAAAGCGGATTTACCCTCATCGAATTACTCGTCGTGATCGCTATCATCGGAGTTCTCTCGTCAGTCGTGCTCGCTTCGCTTAATACGGCTCGTAATAAGGGGGCAGATGCAGCTATTAAGTCAAATCTTGCGGGCGCGCGCGCTGAGGCCGAAATATACTATGATGACGCAACACCATCATATGATGGTGTGTGTGCAGTCACAGGAGCAAACATTGTTGGCGACAGCGTGACTGCTGCAGCGTCAGCAGGGGGCGTAACCTTTACCAACGGGGACGCGACAGCCTCATCAGCTACCGTGGCTACGTGTCATGATTCCTCTGCCGGGTGGGCGGCGATTGTTCCCTTAAAGGCAGGGTCGGCGTACTGTGTTGATGCCACTGGCGCAGCAACAACAGTTGCAGTAACTGCTCTTGCTGCTAGCGATGTGACCTGTAATTAATTAAGTTTTTTCTCCCACATGAAAAAATCTAAAGGATTTACCCTCATCGAATTACTCGTCGTGATCGCCATCATCGGCGTTCTCTCGTCGGTCGTGCTCGCTTCGCTTAATACGGCGCGCTCGAAGGGCAACGACGCCGGCGTGAAGGCGAATCTCTCTACCGTCGGTACCCAGGCAGTACTCTACTTCTCGGACAATAATGCCTATGGGGCATTCGATAATGGGAGCGGCGCTGGCGCGGCCTGCCCGCTTGTCGCTGACGAGGGTGCTACCGTCTTCCACGAGCCGACTATCAAGAATGCCATCGCTACGGCGCTCGTTGACGCTGCCTCAGACGGTACGACGATGTGCCGCTCGACGGACACAGAATATGCGGTAGCGGTGTCACGGCCGGCCGGCAGCGGCTCTACCTATTGGTGTGTTGACAGCATCGGCACGCGTTGTGGCATCAACCAGAATGCTCTGGACGGTGAAAATGCCTTGTGTGGTGCGTGCGACTCGACTAATTAAGCGATTTCGGGCAACCCACAAAGACCCGCGCCTGCCAGATGGCAGGCGCGGGTCTTTGGTATGATGTAGCCATGCATATTCTCTTTTTCGCGCTTGGCGCGATTGTCGCGAGCTTTGTTGGCGTGATCGTTGCCCGCCTTAACACGGGGCAGGGATTCCTTACTGGGCGTTCCCGTTGTGATGCGTGCGACGCGCCGCTTGCTCCAGGCACGCTGATACCGATTGTCTCATATGTTATTTCCGGCGCGCGCGCACGCTGCTGCGGCGCGCGCATTTGTGCCTATGCGCCGCTTACAGAGCTCCTGCTTGGGGGGCTCTTCGCGCTCGCCTATCTGCGCCTCGGCCTCACTCCCTCATTGTTTTTTATGCTTCTCTCCCTCTCGCTCCTGCTCGCGCTCGTTCTCTATGATCTTGCGCACCAGATATTGCCTCCTACGCTTCTCGCGGCATTTGTCGGAGCGAGCGCAGTGGCCGGATTCTTCATCGCGCAATCTCCCGCTCGGTTCTTCGATTCTATGCTCACCGCACTACTCCTGTCATTCTTTCTCGCGCTCATCCACTTCATCTCGCGCGGGCGTGCGATGGGCTTCGCCGATGCGCCGCTCGCTCTCGGCCTTGCGCTCCTTGTCGGTCCGGCCGCGTTCCCTGGTTTCGTTTTTTCGTTCTGGATAGGCGCCGTTGTAGGGATAGCTCTGTTGGCGGGGAGGCCTCGTGGATTTAGAATGAAGAGCGAGGTACCCTTCGCGCCATTTCTCGCTGCCGGATTCCTCCTCGCCTATTTCACCCAATGGAACCCCTTCATCTTCATCGCGGCCTTGCCTTGAGTCAATCGAAGGGTTTTACCCTCATCGAGCTCTTGGTCGTGCTGGGAGTTATCATGTTCGTCATGGCCGTCGTGTTCACCAGTCAGAGCACCTTTACCAAGACGCTTATCCTCAAGAATACGGCCTATGACATAGCGTTGACGCTCCGTAGCGCCCAGACATTCGGTCTCGGCAGTCGGGCGAACACCGATGGTGGTGTTACGTCAGTGAATGCGGGGTACGGACTTCACTTCCAGAGCGCAACGCCCGATTCCTTCATACTCTTTGCCGATACTTCAGGAGGAGCTTCTTGCGTGGGCATGACCCCTGATTGCAAGCCCGGAGATCATGTATATTCTTCTGGAGCGGATAAGTCTGTACAGACCTACACGCTCGGAAACGGTATTTTTGTGAGTGATTTCTGCGCGTATTTCGGTTCCGGTAAAGCATGTCTCTCTGGCACCGGCTTTCCTGTTTGGGGCACCTCTTCACTTGATATTGTGTTCGCACGCCCAAATCCGAACGTGTTTATACAAGCAAGCAATCTTTCTATTTGGACTGCGGCTTGCATCACCCTGCGATCACCACAAGGAGATACGCGCGTCGTTTCTATCGCGTCATCAGGGGCGATAACCGCAGATGCCACCTCATGCCCATGAATATGAAAGCACGAAGCACGAAGCACGAAGCACGAAGCAAATCCCGCGGCTACACGTTGGTTGAGATTATCGTCGCGGTCGGGCTCTTCGCACTTATCATGACGCTTGCCTCGGGCGCGTACCTCATGATGATCAGCTTTGCTGGGCGCGCCCAGAATACTTCGACCGGCATCAACAACCTCTCTTTCGCGCTTGAGACTATGACGCGCACCATCCGCACCGGCACGAGCTACAATGACGGCACAGATTGCTCGGGCTGCACGAGCTTCTCGGTAGTAAATTCGGGCGGCACCACCATAACCTACGGGCTTTCTAATGGCTCTATCACCCAGACGATCAGCGGCGTAGCGACAGGGCTCACCGATCCATCGGTCTCTATCTCCTCGCTTCGCTTCTACGCTTCTGGCACAACGCCAGGTGATGCTTCACAGCCATACGTTACCATCGTTATTTTGGGCACGACCTCTGCAGGCGCTAAAGATCCCCAATCCTTTACTGTCGAGACAGGGGCGGCGATGCGCGGCACTGACCTATGAATATAGAAAACAAAAAAGCCGTCCGGGGTTTCACTCTTGTCGAGGCTCTAGTCGCTATAACGATTGTCACCGTTACGGTTTCTGGGTCTCTATTCGCCGCGAACAGTGCTCTCGTTGCTTCGGCGATATCGCGTGACCAGCTCACGGCCTCCTATCTCGCCCAAGAGGGCATTGAATATGTGCGCCTGCTGCGCGATAACGAATATCTTGCCGCGTATCCTGGTAACACGAGTGCCGCATGGGGCAATTTCCTCACGGCAATTTCTGGGTGTTCATCGAGCTGCAACCCGACCTCGCTCGGTTTCGAGTCCAAAGCATCTTTCACCGGCTTCACTCGTACTATTCAGGCGATTCCTATGACTGACAAGGATGAGAAAATAGTCTCGACGGTATCATGGGATTATCACGGGACGCAGTATTCTGTGACTATCACCGATCACCTCACGCCATGGCAATAAAAAATAAAATGCAAAAACAAAAGTCGGCATCCGGAGGATTCGCATTGCTCATCGCGGTGATCTTCACGTCGGTGGTGTTGGCGCTTAGTCTCGCTTTGAGCTCGATCGGCTATAAGCAGCAGGTGCTTGCGTCGGTGTCTGTCGGGTCGCAGCACGCGTTTTATGCCGCCGATGCCGCGCTCGAATGTGCGCTCTACGCCGACCAAGGACAGAATCAGAATATTTTCGCATACAACGCTGACCTTAATGCACTCACGCCAAATATGGTCTGCGATGGTGTCGCGCCTTATTCTTCTCGCACAGTCTCCCATACGAGTTCATTGTGGGTGATATTTAATCGCCTTTCTCTCGGTGCAAACAGATGTGCAGACGTGACGATTTATAAATATGCGGTACCGCAAAGTGGCGTGGCGACGCGCATCTTCTCGCAGGGTTATGACACGGCGTGCGATACGATTGCTAATCCGCCCGCCAACGCGCGTTTTGTGTCGCGCGGCATCGATATCCGATACTGATATACTAAGAGCATATGGCTCCAAGACAGGTTCAAGAACGCGCGGAGAAGCTCCGCAAATCGCTTGCCTACCACGCCCACTGCTACTACACGCTCGATGCGCCAGAGATCTCTGACGATGCCTATGACGCGCTCCACCGCGAACTTCGCGGGTTTGAAGAACAGTATCCCGAGCTGGCGCGCCCCGACTCGATTACGGGACGTATCGTAGGCGAGGCGTTGCCGTCTTTGAAGAAAGTGCGGCACGAAGTCCCGCAGTGGTCGTTTAATGATGCGTTCTCTGAAGAAGAGGTGCGCGCCTTTGACGCGCGCGTGCACAAACTGCTCGGGCGGCGGCCTTCGTACGATCTCGAGCTCAAGATCGACGGTCTAAAGATAGTGCTCACCTATGAGAAGGGCGCGCTCGTGCGGGCTGCGACGCGCGGCGACGGTGTGACCGGTGAGGACGTAACACATAACATCCGCACGATTAAGGAGGTGCCCACGCACATGGCCTGGCCGGTAGATCTCGTCGCCGAGGGTGAGGTGTATCTCTCCCGATCCGGTTTTGCGAAGTTGAATGAGTCTCAGAAGGAGCGCGGCGAGCCGTTATTCGCAAATCCGCGCAATGCCGCGGCAGGTTCTATCCGCCAACTGGATCCGAAGATTGCGGCCAAGCGGCCGCTGGGCGCGTTCTTTTACGATGTCGCCCAAACATCAGAAGCGTTCCCTCTGACACAGAGCGAAGAACTTGCCTACCTCTCAAGTCTTGGATTGCCGGTTAATCCCGAACAGCGGCATGCCGATACGCTTGAAGAGATTTTTGCCTACTGGGAAAAGTGGCGGGGGAGTGCTCGCGAAAAGCTCGATTATCAGCTCGACGGCATCGTGATTAAGGTCGAGAAACGTGCCGATCAAGAAGCGCTCGGTTATACCGGCAAGGCGCCGCGCTTCGCGATCGCCTATAAGTTCCCGCCCGAGCAGGTCGAGACGATTCTCGAGGACATAACGCTGCAGGTCGGCCGCACCGGCAAGCTCACGCCGGTCGCGCACCTCCGGCCGGTGTTGGTAGCGGGTTCGACCGTCGCACGTGCGACGCTGCACAACGAGGATTTCATACAGGAGAAGGACATCCGTATCGGCGACACGGTCATTCTACAGAAGGCGGGCGATGTTATCCCCGAGATTGTCTCGGTTATCAAAGAGTTGCGGCCAGCAAAAGGATCAAACAGCGCGAAGCCGTGGGAGTTCCCGACACACTCGCCGCTCTGTGGTGGTGACGGGACTATCGAACGTGTGAAGGGCGAGGCGGCGCATCGATGCAAGGTGGCCGGCTCGTTTGAACAGCGGGCGCGCAAACTCATACACTTTGCGGGCAAGAGCGCGTTAGACATCGCCGGTTGCGGGCGTGAGACGGTGCGGGCGCTTATGGAGAATAATCTGATTTCTGATTTCGATGATGTGTTTGAATTGACGAAAGGCGAATTATTGTCGCTGGAAGGGTTTGAAGAGACAAAGGCCCAGAACCTTATCACGGCGATTGCAGCTGCCCGGGCAGTTCCGCTCGACCGGTTCCTTATCGGCCTCGGGATCCCACACGTAGGAGGCGAGACGGCATTTCTCCTCGCGGCGCACTTCGGGACGCTCGCGGCTCTTGGCAAGGCGAGTGAAGAAGATTTGTCAGAGATAGAAGGAGTTGGCCCGATCATCGGGAACTCTGTGCATACCTGGTTTGCACAAAAAGAGAATCAAGCGCTCCTCACGCGCCTTGGCAAGCATTTGAAGATTCAAAAAGTCGCCGCGCCAGCAAGGGGCCCGCTCTCCGGGCAGACGGTCGTCATCACCGGCACCTTGCCGACCCTCTCGCGAGAAGAAGCCGAAGCGCGCGTACGGCAAGCGGGAGGGAAGGCCGCCGCCTCTGTCTCTTTCAAGACTTCTTTCGTCGTTGCGGGCGAGGCGGCAGGCTCGAAGCTCGTTACCGCCAATCGCCTCGGCGTTTCCGTCCTCACCGAAGCCGAGTTCCTAAAAAAACTGGGGGCATGATAGAGTTCTCATAATGGCAACAAAAGAGGAGGTACAGAAGCTCGCAGCGCTCGCGAGGATACGGGTGGAGGACGCAGAGCTTGAGAAATTTACGCAAGAGTTCGACGCGATTCTTGCGTACGTCGGGCAGCTTGAGAAGCTCGACCTCAGTGTAGAAGAAGGCGCTCAACGCGAAGGCAATGTCGGCAGCGGGACGCTCCGTAACGTGATGCGTGCCGATGGCGAGCCGCACGCCGGTGGTGCATATACCGAGAAACTTGCCGAACAATTTTCTGCTAGAGAGGGTGACGCGCTCTCGGTGAAGCAGATCATTACGCATGAATAAATTAAATGAGATGACGATAGTGGAGGCCGCGCGGGCACTGCGTGCCCGCGAGATTACCACACGCGAGCTTTGGGACGCATGCGCCGAGGCGACAGAGGAGAAGAATCCGGAGTTGAACGCGTATCTGGAGATTTTTGACGCCGACGACACTGCGATTTCGGCGGCGCAGGAGCGCATCAATCGCGAGGGAGATGCCGCTCCGCTGTTGTGCGGCATCCCGCTCGCGATAAAAGACAACATCCTCATAGAAGGGAAGATTGCGAGCGCCGCGAGCAAGATGCTCGAGAGCTATCGCGCGACCTACGATGCGACGGTGATACACAAGTTAAAAGAAGCGGGAGCACTCTTCCTCGGCCGTACCAATATGGACGAATTCGCGCTTGGCGGCTCCACCGAGAATTCTGCATTCGGAGAAACCAAGAATCCGCACGACACAACGCGTGTTTCTGGAGGCACATCGGGTGGTTCGGCAGCCGCGGTCGCCGCACACCTCGCGATTGCGGCTCTAGGCACCGACACCGGCGGCTCGGTTCGGAATCCGGCGAGCTATTGTGGCGTTGTCGGGTTGAAGCCGACCTACGGTGCCGTCTCGCGGTTCGGCGTTATCGCTGCGGCGTCGTCGTTTGATCAGGTGGGCCCCCTAACAAAGACCGTTGAGGACGCGCAGATTCTTTTTGACACTGTCCGCGGCCAAGATCCGAAGGATTCGACGTCTATCCCAGAAGACTTGTATGGAGCAGCGAGGAGGGAAGTACGGACGATCGGTGTCCCCACGCGTCTTTTTGCTGATGCGCTCGATGCAGAAATGCTCGAGCGCTTCCAATCAGCACTCAAAAAGTGTGGCTGCAAGGTTGTAGACATTGAGATCCCCTCTGCGAAGCCTGCCCTTGCCGCCTACTATATTATTAATTTTGCCGAGGTCTCGACGAATCTCGCGCGCTTTGACGGTATGCGGTACGGTCTCTCTAAACAAGGGGAGACGCTGCTCGATGACTATCTTCTCTCGCGCACCGAAGGTTTTGGCGAAGAGGCACGCCGCCGCATCCTGCTCGGCACCTTCGTGCTCTCGTCGGGCTACATCGATGCCTACTATCGGCAGGCGGTCGCCGCACGCACAGAGCTCACGCGCGAGTTCAATGAGGCGTTTAAAGAGGTTGATATCATCGCGACGCCGACCATGCCGACTCCCGCCTTCAAGATAGGAGAAAAATCGGATCCGCTCTCGCTCTACCTCGAAGACGCGTTCACCGTTCTCGCGAATTTGACCGGCATGCCAGCGATCTCTGTCCCGATGGGCTCTGTAGAGAGAGAAGGCCCCTCGACTTCTCTCGGGATAAAGAAGCAGCTGCCGGTTGGTATACACTTTACCGCACCGCACCAAGCGGAAAACGTTCTTTTCGCCATCGGATCTGCGATATACTAAGAGTGATGAATCCCGCGCCGCAGGCAAATGTCGAATATTTTTTCCGCTTCCTCTATAACCTTATCTATGGTTCGCACGCCTCTCTCGACTATGCTACGTTTTCTTCTTTTGCCACACAGCTCTGGCTCTGGATCGTCATTGTCGGCTACGCGCTCTCGGTCATCGGCCTCTTCTTTATTGTGTATGTGACGATGCGCCTTTTTGAATTGCGCGCACGCGAGGAGCAGCACTACCGGACTCTCCTTCTCGCACCAGACGCTGTAGGCAAAGCCAGCCCGCGCTGGCGGCACATCGAATCCCTTGTCGAGGGCGCAACAGCGAGCGAGTGGCGTGAAGCGATTATTGAAGCCGATATCATGCTCGACGACCTGCTCACCCAGCAGGGCTATAGAGGCGACGGCGTGGGTGAGAAGCTGAAGAGCGTCGAGCCAGCTGACTTCGGTGCGCTCCAGGACGCGTGGGAGGCGCACAAGATACGCAATCAGATCGCGCACGAAGGTTCTGCCTTTAATCTCTCCGAGACGCTCGCACGCCGCACCATCGCCCATTACGAAAACGTCTTCCGCGAATTCGGGGTGATCTGAAGCGACAAAATAATCCAATCTGCTTTTGTTGCGGGGGTCGGAATCGAACCGACGTCTGGGGGTTATGGGCCCCCCGAGGTACCTCTCCTCTACCCCGCGATATATATACTAACCTAAACAACATTTCCCCACGAGCTCTCCTCTACCCCGCGATATATATACTAACCTAAACAACATTTCCCCACGAGCTCTCCTCTAC